>Ga0207677_10000313_pt1 | contig 35575 bp, 32 predicted proteins | sample KBSMisM42_FD_184311 | JGI IMG/M metagenome (GOLD analysis project Ga0207677, IMG submission 184311) | Miscanthus rhizosphere microbial communities from Kellogg Biological Station, Michigan, USA - KBS Miscanthus M4-2 (SPAdes) (version 2) | ecosystem: Host-associated > Plants > Roots >...
GCATCGAGCAGACGGTACGCTCGACGACGGCCGCTACAACATCCTCGTGCACGGCGAAACGCGCTTCCGCATCATCGATGAAGTCTCGCGCGAGCCGTACCGCGTTGCGCGCGTCGTCGCGCAGCCGCAGTTCGACGGCGACGCTACCGCCGCCTACGCGCAGCGCACGTGGCTGAAGGAGTTGTCGCAGCAGTACCTGCACTATCTGCCCGAGCAGGGCGCGGTGCCGGAGATCGAGTCGGTCGGTCTGGAAGCGCTGACGAACGCGCTGATCATGTCGCTGACGCTCGACCCCGCCGAGAAACAGCGCTTGCTCGAGACCGACGATCTCGTCGCGCGCGCCGAGGAGATCGGGGATGAGCTGCAGGGCCGGATCGAGAACCTGCAGTTCCTCGCGCCATTCCGGCAGGGCGGCGATCCGAGCAGGAATTAGCGCAATGACGTCAGGTCCATCAGATCCTGGGGCCGTGCGGCGGCGGCTTTGTTGCGAACCAGCGCATCGCGCCCGATGTACCAGACATCGATAGCCCCGTACTTGCCGGCGACGCGACTCGCCCACGCTTCTTCGAAGGTCACGCCGTCGATCGATGTGACGAGATCGATCCGGTTCGGCGGATAGCCGAGCTGCGTCACCCGTCCGGGCGCGAAGTCGCTAACCGTGAGTCCGAGAGCACCGAATCCGAACGCGTCGATCGCGCGCAGGAGCCGATCTGCATTCTCCGGAGTGGCCTCGACGAAGATATGCAAGTCCTTCGTGAACCGCGGCTTCGCATGAAAGGCCACTGCGAATGCGCCGATGATCAATGCCTTCACATCATGTTGCGCGAGGAGGTTAAGGAAGTCGGAGAAATCGCGGCTGGGAGGTTCGTTGATGCCATTCATCGTGTTCCACTCGCGCCGAAGATCGGCAATCAGGGCGACCCGCTCATCCGGCGCGAAGCCGGACCAATAGTCGCGGTCCGCCTCTGCTTCTTCCTCAAACGACGCACAACGCCGGAGCCAGACCGTCATGAGCACGAATTCTACGCGCTACTTCCGCCGCCAGAAATTCACGCCGCCTTCTTCGTGATCGGGCGTGAAGTGCGTTTGCAGATACGCGCAGACCAGGGGGGCGCGGACGCGGTTGGGGACGCCGTCGACGGTGGTGTTGTCGGCGTCGGGCGGCATCAGGGCGAAGCGGATGCGGGGGTTCTGTTCGATGCGGCGGATGACGTCGCGCTGGCGCTCCTCGGTTTCGTAAAAAGCCACTTCGAGCTGGCGGATCGGGCAGTCGCGATCGAGCAGGAAGTAGAGATTCCCGCGGTTGGTGAAATCGAACCACGTCTCGTTCGCCTGGAGGTGCGAGGAGACGTAACGCTGCACGACGTCGATCACTGCGGCGTCGCTCGACTTCGACAGCGCGCCGCGCGCGCGCGGCAGCGCGAGCTCGCGCGCATCCGAATCGAGCGGACCGTGCGCGTGGCGAAGCGCGCCGACGATGGCGATGTGCGCGGTCGGCTGCCCGATCATCAGCGCCACGATCACCATCGCCGGCGCGAGCGCGCGCGCGACCGCATTGCGGCTTCGGAACATCCGGAAGATCGCGATCGTGATCAGCGGCGCGGCCACGAAGAGCCAGAGCAGGTGATGGCGTTCCGCGTATGAAATCGCCGTAATCACGCCGTAGATGGCGATGATCAGAAACGCTTCGCGGTGCGCGCGGCGACGCGGCGTCATCGGCGCGCGCGAGGTCAGCGGCACGACGACGAGCAGCATCATTACCGGCCAGAAAACGTAGAGGAACGCTGATTTGTCGAAGAGCGCGGCCAGGACTTCGGGGATGTTGTTGATGTGCTGCAGCGCGGGCGGTGCATCGAAGACGGTGAGCGTGTAGACGGGGCCGAGCGATGCGATTTCGAAAAGCGTCACGCGAACGAAATCGATGGCGATTCCGTCGATTGCCATCGCCGCGAATGCCACGATCGCCGCCGCTCCGCCTCCGATCGCCGCGGATACAAACGCGCGTTTGCGATCGGCGGGGAAGCGGATGACCGCGATCAGCAGCACGATCAATGTGTACGCGCCGTGATCGAGGCTGGTCAGGATGCAGACGATGACGCCCACGCCGGCTGCGATTAGCCACCGCGGATCGCGGCGCCGCAGCGCGACGGCGATGAGCGCCAGCGTCGCGATCGCAGGCAGCACGCGGATCGAGCCTCCGGCCGTGCCGAGGAGCATGGCCAGAAAGGTGGAGGCGAGTCCGAGCTCGGGCGAGCCGGAGGCGGCGGCGACCAGCGCGTAGTGGGCGATGATGATCGTTCCCGAGATCACGCCGCGAAACTTCAGCGCGCGGCCAAGCGTGACCGGTCCGGTGCGGAAGGCGGCGTAGTCGACCAGCGCGTCCTGCACGAATCCGTGCGCGGGGATGATGTCGCGGTACGCCTTCTCGCCGCGCAGCATCTCCGACGCCGGCACGACATGCTGCTGATCTTCGAACAGATCGGCGCGCGGCATCCCCTCGGCCGCAAGCTGGCTCGTCGCGCTGAGATACGCGTATGCGGCGAGCGGGTAGATGACGTAACGCAGCGCGGCGCGGAATCGCGCGCGCATCGCGGGCGAGTCGCGGATCAGCGCACGCAGGAGCAGGGGAGAGAGCACGACCAGCGCGAGAGGCGCCCACGGCGAATGGCGGATGTCGTACGAGTTGAAACTCGATTGCAGCACGAGGCCGAGCGGCGCGACCGCGAAGCACGGCCCCGGCGGCAGTCCGGTTTCGCGGCGGATCAACACGAGTGCGATGCGGACGAGAAACACGATCAGCGCGGACAGCAGCAGAACCTGTTCGACCGATCGCGGCAACAGGTCGAGCAGCGCGAGATACGTCGTCGCCAACACCGGCAGCAGGATCAGATCGTGACGCGTGAAATGCGCGTCGACCTTCCGCATCGCCAGCGACACTGCCAGGACGAGCGCCGGCGCGATCACGACCCAGGCGAGGTTGCGATCGATGATGACGAACCAGAGGATGCCGGTCGCGGCGGACGTGAAAGCATTGCGCGCCCATGCGCGCGTGTCGTCGCGGCTGAGGATCGTGAGAATCGGACGGAGCGCGAACGTCCAGAGCAGCGGAACGAGGATGAGGCTGAGCACGAACCGCAGCGGAGCGCGTGCGTCGAGGCCCATCGACGTTGCGAATCCCGGCAACTGCCCCGGCGGCGGCGGGCCGAGCCAGAACGGCAGCAGCGAGATGGCGATGGCGAAGCCCCAGATCGCGGCGCCGATGCGGAGGATCAGATCGCGCCGAGCCGTCATCGCGCCTGTTCCGCCAGCCATCCAACGACCAACTCCTCGGCCCAGTACTCGCACCGCCACGGCGCCGAGCCGGCGATGAAGCCGGTATGTCCGCCGCACTCGGTGATGTGAAATTCGACCGCCGGCGACGCGACCGCTTTCGCTTTCTCCAGCACCTCGGCCGGCAGAAACGGATCGTCAGCCGCGCTCAGGCAAAGAGTCGGTGTCGTGATCGCGCCGAGGAAGTGGATGGAGCTGGAGCGCGCGTAGTAATCGTCGGCGTCGCGAAAACCGTGAATCGGCGCGGTCGCGGCGTTGTCGATGTCGCGAAACGTTTGCGCGCGCATGACCGCCTTCAGATCGACGCGCTCGTGCATCTCCGGAAAATGCGCCACCAGCCACTTCGTCTTCTTCTTCAGCGTGGCCAGAAAACGATTCACGTAGAAGCGGCGAATCAAACCGTCCTCGAGATGTTTCGAGCCCGCGCCGAGGTCGTACGGAACGGAGAACGTGGCCGCGGCGGCGACGTCGGTCTGTCCGGGATGCTCACCGAGCCACTTCAGCACGACGTTGCCGCCGAGGGATGCACCGGCGGCGAGCAGACGCACATTCGGTTCGCGCGCACGCAACGTGCGAACGACGAAGTCGAAGTCGCTGGTCTCGCCGGAGTGGTAGAAACGCGGCCTTCGATTCGGAATCGAACGTCCGACGCGTTCCGGATCGCGCGCACACGAACGGAAGTTGACCGCCGTCGCCGCGAAGCCGTGCCGGGCGATGACTGAGAGCAGCCCCTGCATGTAGACGGAGTTCGTGCTTCCTTCCAGTCCGTGCAGGAGGACGAAGCGGAATCGCTCATCGCGGACCGGTGCGTCGAGGTGATCGAGCAGCAGCTCGTCGCCGTCGGGCGTGGTGAGCGTTTCGCGCCGCAGCTTCACCAGCCGCCGCGGCCGCGCCAGGCGTCCCCAGATCGTCTGCGCATGCGGTCCGCGCAGGAACCAGGCGGGCGTGAAGGTTTTCACGTTCAATCCGCGAAGGATACCTGCTGTCATCCTTCGACCGTCCTACGCCACTCCGCGCTCCGTGGCTTCGGCGGCTCAGAGCCTGTGAATGAATCGCTCCAGGCAGGCCGATCGTCCGTTTTCCGAACACTGTGTTTTAAAACAAGGCATCGATGATTCAATGCGTACGATTCATGGTGCGAAAGAGCAGCATCGATGGTGCGAAAGAGCACCATGAATGCTGCAAAACGCACCGTTGATGGTGCGAAAGAGCACCATGAATGCTGCAAAACGCACCGTTGATGGTGCGAAAGAGCACCATCGATGCTGCAAAACGCACGTCGATGGTGCGGAAGAGCACCATCGATGCTGCAAAACGCACCATTCATGGTGCGAAACAGCAGCATGAATGCTTCAAAACCCACCGTTGATGGTGCGAAACAGCACCTCAATGCTTCAAAACGCACCATCGATGGTGCGAAAGAGCACCATGAATGCTGCTAAACGCACCGTTGATGGTGCGAAAGAGCACCATGAATGCTGCAAAACGCACCGTCGATGGTGCGAAACAACACCATGAATGCTTCAAAACACAGCATCGATGCTGCGAAAAGCTGCATCAATGCTTCAAAATGCAGCATCGAATTTCGAAGATGGGAGCTCTTCCGATCGGCGAATTGCCGGCCGTCATGCCCCTCCCTCCCGCGGTTATCAGCCGGGGATCCTTCGACCGTCCTACGCCACTCCGCGCTTCGCGCTACGTGGCTCCGGCGGCTCAGGATGACAATCGCGAAAAAATCAGCGTCGCATTCGTGCCGCCGAAGCCGAACGAGTTCGACATGACGTGGGTCACTTTCTGCTCGCGCGCTTCATTCGGGACGTAGTCGAGATCGCAGTCGGGATCGGGCGTCTCGTAGTTGATCGTCGGCGGAATCACGTTCGTCTTGATCGTCATCGCCGCCACCGCGGCTTCCAGTCCGCCGGCGGCGCCGAGGAGGTGGCCGGTCATCGACTTCGTCGAGCTCACGGCCACTTTGTACGCGTACTCGCGGAAGACCTGCTTGATGGCAATCGTCTCCGTGCGGTCGCCGACCGCGGTCGACGTCCCGTGCGCGTTGATGTAATCGATGTCTTCGGGATGCAGCCCCGAATCGCGCAGCGCCGCGCGCATCACACGGATCATTCCGCTGCCATCCTCGGCAGGGGAGGTGATGTGGTACGCATCGCTGGACATCCCGTAGCCGGTCAGCTCGCAGTAGATCGTCGCGCCGCGTTTTTTCGCGTGCTCGATCTCCTCGAGGATGAGGATGCCCGCGCCTTCACCGATCACGAAACCGTCGCGATTGAGATCCCATGGACGCGACGCGCGCTCCGGCTCGTCGTTGCGCGTCGAGAGCGCGCGCATGGCGGCGAAGCCCGCCAGCGCGAGCGGCGTGATGACTGCCTCGCTGCCGCCGGCGAACATGATGTCCGCGTCGTCGCGCTGGATGATCTTGAATGCATCGCCGATCGCGTGCGCGCCGGTGGCGCAGGCAGTCGCAGGCGCTGAGTTCGGACCCTTGCAGCCGTAGCGAATGGAAATCTGTCCCGCCGCGAGGTTCACGATCAGGCCGGGGATGAAGAACGGCGACACCCGGCTCGGACCGCGCTCCAGCAGCTTCGTGTGCATCTCCTCGATCAGCGGCAGGCCGCCGATTCCGGAGCCGACGATCGCGCCGAAGCGTTCGCCGTCACACGTCGCACAATCGAGATTTGCGTCCTTTACCGCCAGGTCGGCCGCGGCGATCGCGTAGTGAATGAAGGTGTCGGACTTCTTGACTTCCTTCTTTTCGATCCAGTCCTCGGCGTTGAAACCCTTCACCTCGCCGGCGATGCGCGAGGTGTAGGCGCTGGCGTCGAACTTCGTGATCGGGCCGACGCCGGAGCGCCCTTCGACGAGCCCCTGCCAGGTCGGCTCATTGCCGACTCCGAGCGGAGAGATCATGCCGATTCCGGTAACGACGACGCGGCGCTTGGTCATGGGAGTTCTGAATTAGCGGAAGCGGGCGGCCAGCAACGCCATCCCGCCAACGGCACGGACCGCCGGTCCGTGCCGGGTGGGTGCGATTACGAAGCTTTGGAGCGCTTGTCGATGTAATCGACCGCGTCCTTGACCTTCTTGATCTTTTCGGCCTCGTCGTCGGAAATCTCGACTCCGAACTCCTCTTCGAAGGCCATGATCAGCTCGACCGTATCGAGCGAGTCCGCTCCGAGGTCTTCGACGAACGAGGCCTCGGGGGTCACCTCTTCGGCGTCGACACCGAGCTGCTCGACGATGATTGATTTGACACGATCCTCAACGGACATCTGTTCTCCTCCTCAATTCCACCTGGGTGGGGGGGAATGCACGGCGTTTTTTAGCACAAAAACAAACGAATGCAGAATGCGAATCGTCAATCGCGAGTTCACACTGCAACGATGATGCGAAAACTCTTCCTGCTGCTCCTGATCGGGGCAGCGGTGTGGTTCGGTGCACGCGCGCTTGTGCATCGCGGCGAGGTGAAGGCTACCGTCGTTTTCCACCAGGCGCACGATCTTGGCAAGGGCGATCCGGTCGTCGCCGACGGCGTACAGATCGGCTCCGTGACGAAAGTGACGCACCTCGACGGCGATGACGCGGTCTCGATCCGCATCGACCGCGCCCATCGCCGCGACGTCGTCAGTGACTCGCTCTTCGCCATCAACCATCACCGCCTTCTGGTCACGAACTCGTTCTCGGTCGGTTCGCCGATTGCCGACGGCGCGGTGCTTCGCGCCCGCAACGACGGCGTCAGCTCCTGGCTGGCCCAACACGCCTCGGTCGTTCAGCCGTTCATCGCCAAAGTGAAGCGCGCCGCGGACAACGAGATCGAGAAGCTCGACGAACATCACCTCGATGCCGAGCTGGCCAGGTTCAAGGAAAAGGCGCCGCTCTGGAAAGCCGAGGGCGCAAGCATCTTCGATCATCGCCTCGACCAGATGAAGTCGCGCATGGCCAAGATCGAAGACGATCTGCGCCGCTCCAACCGCGCCGAAGAAGCGCGCAACGTAAAGGAGAAATTCGAAAAATGGCTCGACGAAGTGCAGCGCTGAACGAGCGCAGAATCTTCACGTACGAAGAGGCAGCCGCGCTGATGCCCGAGGCGCGGCGCATCACCGCCGCGGCCGTGGCCGAGGTGGATTCGCTGCCGGAAGGCGAAGAAGCGGCCGCGGAGTCGGAGCGCATCATCACCGACTGGGCCGGCGCCATCATCGAGCTCGGCATCGACGTCAAAGGCGTCTGGCTGATCGATTTCGACAACGGCAGCGGCTACTACTGCTGGCAACATCCCGAACCGTCATTGCAGTACTTTCACGGATACGAGGAAGGGTTCGCGGAAAGAGTGAAACTGCAGTGATTTAGTGGATCAGTAGATCAGTGGATCGGTAGATCAGGAAGTCACCACTGACCACTGACCACTCCTGATCTACTGATCACCGATCTACTGATCTACTGACCATGATCAAGTCCGTCTCCTTCGATCTCTGGGAAACACTGCTCACCGACACGCCGGAGTTGTCGCGGCGGCAGGAGCGGCTGCGCCTCGATCGCATGGAGCGCGTGCTGGTGGAGCGCGGATTTGCGCAGACGGCCGAGCGCATCGAACAGGCCTATCGCGCTCTCTGGCATCGCTGCCTCGAGTTGTACTGGTCGCGCGATGAAGATATCGCCTGCCGCGTGCAGATCGAACATTTCCTCGAAGGGCTCGATCTCGATCCGGCCACGTTCGATGAGCCGTCGCTGGCCGCACTGGAAGAGGTCTACGCCAACGCCGCGATCGACGTGCTGCCGTCGATCGTTCCCGGCGCGCCCGAGATCCTGACCGAGCTTCGCGACCGCGGATTCCGCATCGGTCTGATCAGCAACACCGGCCGCACGCCCGGCTACGCGCTCCGCGAGATTCTCGACCGCCTCGGCCTGGCCGCTTCGATCGATGCCATGGTCTTCTCGAACGAACACGGTGCCTGCAAACCGCAGCCGTCGATTTTCGAGACGTTGCGCGATGCGCTCGACGTCAATTACGACGAGATGATGTTCGTCGGCGACAACCTCTACGTCGACGTTCACGGCGCGCAACGCCTCGGCATGACCGCCGTCCACTTCGACCCCCCCACGCGCGGCACCGCCATCGCGCCGCCGGTCGATCACGGCCTGGACATCGTGCCGCACGCGACGATCCGCGATTTGCGCGAGCTGCTGGAAGTCATCCCGTCGCCTGTGTCGCGATGACCGACCGCGCCACCCGCGACTGGAACACCCTCGGCGAAACGCAGCCGTACTTCGCGGTCCTCACCGAGGATCGTTTTCTTCGCGAGCGAATGTCGGATGAGGACCGCGAAGCGTTCTTCGCATCCGGCGAAGCGGATACCGCGCAGATCTTCGACCTGATCGACTTCGCACCGAAATCCGCGCTCGATTTCGGCTGCGGCGTCGGACGTCTTACGCGCGCGCTGGCCAAACGAGTGGACCGCGTTGCCGGCGTCGACGCCGCGGAGAGCATGCTGCGCATCGCCCGCGAGAACGTCCCGAATGCGACCTTCTCGACGACGATTCCAAACGAACGCTTCGACCTCATCGTCTCGCTGATCGTCTTCCAGCACATCCCCGTGAAACGCGGCGAAGCGCTGCTGGACGAATTGCTCGCTCACCTCGACGGCGCCGCAGCACTCCACTTCACCTTTCGCCGTCCCGGCTCATTCATCCGCCGCGTCGCGCGCGTCATCCGCGCTCGCGTTCCGCTCGTTCATCGCATCGCGCAACGAGTTCGCGGCGAACGTCCGATGCCGTACATGCAGATGAACGAATACGACCTCGATCGCGTCCTGGCCATCATGCGACGTCACGGCTGCACCGACCCGCGCATCATCCCCACCAACCACGGCGGCATCGAAGGCGCGCTTCTCATCTGCGTCAATCTGCGTGGATCTGCGGATGACGTCTTATCCGCAGATGACGCAGATGTGCACAGATCAAAATAGTTTTAGAAACACCACATCCGCCACAAACCCCGTCTGCGCGTTGCGTCCGATCGTTTTGCCGATGTCGAGACGCAGCAGCGTCCCGTACGGGCCGACCGTCTGGCCGGCGATGCCGAGGCCCTGGAACGGCTCGCGGTGATATCCGGCGAGTTTGTTGTCGATCAGGCCGTGGTCGTAGAACGCTTCCAGCCGGAACTGATCGGAGAAAACGAAACCGTAGGAAAGGTGCCCGAGGATGGCGCGGTCGGCGAGGAGCGACCCGGATTTGATTCCGTGAATCCGCTGCGCGCCGAAGAAGCCGAAGCCGTATTGCGAGAAGCGGTCGAGGCGCGAGCCGTCCATGTAATCGACTTCGACGCCGAGGCGCTGGAACTTCGGCAGGTAGAAACTCTTCGCCAGCGAGCCGCCGAAATCGGTGAACGTCTTCTGCTTCGGATCGTATTCGGCCAGGTTCCCCCACGGCTGCCACTTCGTGCGCGTGTTGTAGTCGTAAAAACCGGTGATCGTCGCGCCCCATCGCGCGTACTGCCCCTCGATTCCGGGCGAGATCACGAACGTATCGGCCGGCACGATGAACGATGGCGCCGTGTTGTCGCTGCGCATGTACGTGTCGTGTTCCGCTTGCAGCGTGAAATCGATTTTGCCGAACTGAAGGAACGGATGTCCGGCGCGGATCGAGAAGCGCGTCGGCAACTGCTTCACTTCCTCGCCGAGCTGCTCCTGACCGTTGCGGTAAAGCGACTGCGTCGTCGGCACGGCGATCCCGAAAAAGTCGACGCCGACGTTCGTGCGCGTGTTCGCCACATTCGGATTCGTCGCATTCGCCGCGATGACCACGCCGGCGAAGAACACGTTCGCCTGGATGCCTTTGTGGAGCAGATCGAAATTGAAGTAGTCGATGCCGCCGAGCGGGACGACGGGATATTGCAGGCCGGCGTCGTGATGAATGCCGCCGAGGAGGAACGTGCGCGCGGAATGGAACCCTTCCTGGACCACGCGCTCGCCGCTCTTGGTCCGCTCGAGATAGCGCAGCCCCGACTTCGTCTCGCGCACCATCCGCGCGTCCGACTTCTCCGCCTCGGCGAGACTGGTCTCGTAGTCGGCTGGCTCGATGCGGAAATTCGTGAAATCCGTTTGCCGCAGGACGACCGTTCCCCGTCCCGCCGCGGAGACAACCTGCTGCGCGCTGACGGTTTGCGGCAGCCAGATGATTTCGCGCGGATCGGTTTTCGCGACGTCGGCTGCAGTCAGCGGCGCATGCGTCGCACGCGCGAACGGCTGGAAATCGACGCGTTCATCATTGGAAAGAATCTCCCCCTTCAGATTGAGCTGTACCATCGACAGGCGAATGCGCGCCCACGTCTTCGAATCGATCCACACCGTTCCGCGATAGAGCGGCAGATCGGCGGCCGCGTTTGGCGGCGGCTCGAAACGCACTTCGTACGTGTGGTAGCCGAGGAGGTCGGATTCGCGCACGAGCTCGTAGCGGTACTCGTTCGTGAGATGGATATCGAGCGGAAGCTGCGTCACTTTCTCCGGCTGGATCAGCGGCAGCTCCGGGATTTTCCCGTACTTCCACTTCACGCCGTTGAGGTAGAAATCCTGCCAGACCCAATCGGCCCGGCCATGCGGATCGGAGAAGTAATCGCCGGCGATGGTGGCTTCGATGGCCTCGCCGCCGGTCATCGTGAAGCGCAGCTTTGTCGCATCGCGCGCCACGTAGCGCGGCTGAATCGACTCCTGATACGACTTGTACGCCTGGTGATTGCGGATGATCTCTTCGACCGTGATGCCGCGCTGCCCGGCCACGTTGAGCGCTTCCTTCGTCACGTTTGCGCGCGGCGCCTCGTTGTGCTCGACGGTAAAGACGAACGGCTGCTTTACCGGCGGCATGCCGATGAGAAAACGTCCGCCCTTCGAGCCGACGTCGGTGACGTCTTTGTCGCCCGCCGCGTCGTAGCGCCGCGGAGTTTTGTAGTAATCGCCGGCCAGCGACGCGATCGTCGACGCCGCCGCATCGCCGCGCGGGACGATCACCGTTCGCAGATCTTCGCCGCGTACAAATGCGATCACCGGCTCGTCGATCTTGTTCCCTTTTGCATCGAGCATGTCGATGCGCGCGGTGGAGTCGTACGCGTAGTCGCCGATCAACGCGCGGTCGAAGCTGGCCAGCGATGCCAGCAACTCCGCCGTCGCCGGCGCGTTCAGATATCCGCGCGTTGCGCCGTCCGCAAGCGCACGGGAGACGTCGAAGAATGCATTCGGCGATTGCGGATTCACGATCGCCCAGATTTTCTTGGCTGGATCTTTTTCGAGAACCCAGGCCGCGGTCGATTTCACATTCGCCGCGTCGGCGAGAAGGACGTCGACATACGCCTGCGCGCCGGTGTCGTACAGCTTCGTCAGCGCGTCCGTCGTCGCCGGCGGCAGGATGAAGCGCGACGCCGCATTCTGCCCTTGCGCCATCACCGAAAGCCGCTTGATGGCGTATCCGCCGACGGTGGCATCGACATTCGCGACGTCGACGCCGAGTCCTTCGAACGGGCCATGCTGCTTCGCCCAATCGACGATCGCCTGCGTGTGCGTCTCCACCTCGGCCATCGGATCCTTGCCCGTTTCGGCCGCATAGCTGACGATGACGCTGATCTTAGAGCGCACCGCCGGCGGCATCGCATCGAGCGCCGTTCCGGCTGCGGCGAAATCCTCCGGACGCAGCTTCACCAGCAGCGGAACCGGCGTCGCGGGAGCGACCTGGAGATCCGAAACCGCGCCGGCGCAGAGCGCGCATTCTTTCGGCGGTTCGGCGGCGAAGAGCGGGAGGACGAGAATTTGCAGAGCGAGGAAGAAAGCAATCCGTTTCATTGACGTTTTGCAAACGCCTCTTCCGGAGCCGAAATTGCCCGAGCAAAAAACCAAAGGGATCATGTTTTTCAATCCGTCATCGGGCGTGAAGATCCCTCCGTCCGAGCTTTCCGCACTCGAACAATCGGCCTCGGAGGCCGGATTCGAAGTCGTTCGCGTGACGCGCGAGCTCGATTGCCCCGCGCTGATTCGCGATCGCCTTCGCGAAGGCCGCCGTCTCTTCGTGGCCGCCGGCGGCGACGGCACTATCAACACCGTCATCCAGCCGCTGATACACACCGAGGCAATTCTCGGCGTCATTCCGGTCGGTACCTACAACCATTTCGCGAAAGACCTCGGCATCCCGCTGGCCTGGCGCGACGCGCTCGACGTCGTCATCAACGGCGAGATCAAACCGATCGACGCCGCGCGCATCAACGAACGCTTCTTCGTCAACAACATTTCGATGGGGCTCTACCCCGAGCTCGTGGCGCGGCGCGAAGAAAAAGGACGCGATTACCCGCGCTGGAAGGCGCGCCTATACGCCGCGTACGCGACGCTGCAAAAGTATCCGCACGTGGCCGTGACGCTCGACACCGAGCACCATTCCGAGGTGATCCGCACACACATGCTGATGATCTCGAACAATTCCTACGACCTCTCCCGCCTCGGCATCGAAGCGCCGCGCCACGCGCTCGAAGAAGGCCGCCTCTCCGTCTACTGGCTGCCGCACGTGCCGCGCATCGCGCTGACCAGCTTCGTCGCCCACTACCTGGCCGGCCGCGTCCGCGAAGCCCCCGGTTTCCGCTCCTTCCGCACCTCGCGCGTAAAAATCCAATCCCCGAAACGCCACCTTCACCTCGGCATCGACGGCGAAGTGGTGACGATGAACGGCCCGCTCGTGATCACGATCGTGCCGCAATCGCTTAGCGTGAAAGTGCCGCGAGGAGACGCGTAGCGCAGCGCAAACGGAACGCTGGCGTCCCCGCCGGCTGGCCTGGCTGCGTCTCGCTGCCAGCCCGGCATAGTGCTAGCTCTTGCTGCTAACCGACGTCTGGCAGCGAAGACCCAAACCCCCACCCACTTCCAATTCCTCAATCCCGCCTTGAACGGATTGTTCAGCACGTAGTTGCGTGTCGACCAGAAATCCGGCGCATCGCGAATGATGCGATCGAAATACTCCCGCTGCCAGATGACGCCTCGTCCGATTTCGTGGGCCGTGAACGACTTCCACGAATGCAGAACCCGTTCGAGGTCAGCGCCACGTTGCAGATAGAACATCGCATGTACGTGATTCGGCATGACGCACCACGCGTGCAGTTCGTATCGGATTCGATCGAAGTACTGAAGCGCACTCGCGACGATCGACGCATTTGCTTCGTCGCGAAAAATGCAACTGCCGTAGCCTTCGTCGAGGTATGAATCCAGCTTCAGGCTGAAAAGACGATCGACCTCGGCACGTTCGGATGAAGTCATCGTCATGCGCATCATCTGTTCACGTTCCCGAAGAAGCGCGATTGCGATGGGCTTCGGCAATGAGTCGCGAAGCCGGATCGTGACGGAGTATGTTGAGTCGTCGAGTTCCCAATGAGGCAGTCGTCCTCGCGATCGACGGACGAATCGCCGATCAGGGACTATGAAGTTGTCGTGGCGCATGCGCGCTGGAGAGAGCGCGGCCAATGCTGTGTGGGAGCAAAGAGGTTACCTCGGCTTGGTTGAACGTGCAATGGCGAGAGCTGCGGTTACCAGCAGAATTCTGGGGCTTGCCGGTTCGGCAGCGAGGACGCAGCCGAGCCAGCCGGCGAGGACGCCAGCGTTCCGGCCGATCTTCGCCTACGGCGACGTCGGGCTGAACGTTCCAATGAAGCGCTCCGCGTCTTCGCGAGTGGTAATGCGGCCTTCCAATTCTTCTTTCAGCAAGGCGCGTTTCAGGACTCCGACGCGAGGGCCGGCTTCGATGCGTGCGATGGCGGCGATTTCGTCGCCGGTGAGCAGCGGCGTGATCGCGAAATCGGGGAAGGGGAGGCGGTCGTCGCGGCCGAGGGCGCGGAGCACGGGCGGGAGTTGGCGGGCGATCGGTTCGCCGGCGTCGTAGAGATCGAGCAGCGAATGTACGTTGATCAGACGTTGCAACGTCTGCATCTCGCGGATCATGGCGTCGCTGAGGCGCCAGCGTTTTGCGAAGGCGTGCGCGTCATCGACGAGCAGCGCCAGCGCGGCGGCGAGCGGGATGTCGTCGGCGTGAAATTCGGTATCGAGCGGCTGACCGAAGAGCGGGATCGCCAATCCGGTTTCGCGCAGCAGGCTGACGGCGCGGCGGAACACGTTCGCGGAAAAGATCACTGTCAACTCGTAAGCGACGCGTTCGACGGAAACGTCTGCAATGCGCGCGGCGCGGATACGGATTGCATCGAGCGTTTCCGGATCGATCTCGAATCCGAATCGCACAGCCATGCGCACCGCTTTCAGCATCCGCAGCGGATCGTCATCGAAATTCGAGGCGTCGATCATGCGCACGAGGTGGCGCGCGAGATCTCCGCGTCCATCATGAGGATCGAGAAGCTCGGCGGACGCGAGATCGACGGCCATGGCGTTGATGGTGAAATCGCGGCGGGCGAGATCGGCGTCGATGCTTCCGTCGAGGAGAGCGGCGAAGTCGTAGACGTGCGGACCGTCGACGACGCGGTACGCGCTGAGATGCTCTTCGCGGCCGAGGCGGATGACCTTGCGCCGGAGCGCGCGGGCGCAGGCTAGAGGATCGAGACAGGCCACATCGACGTCGGCCGGAGCAGCGCCGAGCGTCAGATCGCGCACCGCGCCGCCGACGACATAGGCGCGCATCGGCAGATCGCGCAGTCGCGGAAAGAGGCGGAGCAGGTCATCGCGAAGGGTCATTGGGCTGTCATCCGGCTCCGCTCCGCGCTTCGAACTATGGGGCGTGAGGAACTGTGATCAGTTTCATGCTTAGGCGAATCACGGCACATTTCGCGAAAGCTTTGGAGTGCGGTGGCGAGCGAGCCACCGCTTTGGGAGGGTGGTGGACGGGACGATCGCGAAGACAGTGCAAGCATCAGAAGCTGCGAGTCGTAACGATTCCCCCTCCCTCCCAAAGCGGTGGCCTTGCCACCGCACTCCAAAGTGCTTCGCACGAAACGGATGCCACATCTCTTCACATCTTCTCAGGACAGGTCACGCCACGGAATTGCGCAAGATCCCGATCCTCTCGATCTCCACCTCAACGTCGTCGCCGGCGTTCAGCGGGCCGACGCCGGCGGGGGTTCCGGTGAGGATCACGTCGCCGGGGTGGAGAGTCATTACCGCGGTAATGAACTCGATGATCGCGCCGCAGTCGAAGACCATGTCGCGCGTGTTGCCGTCCTGCTTCGTCTCGTCGTTCACGCGCGTGCGCAGCGAGAGCGCGGCGGGATCGACGTCGGTGTCGATGCAGGGGCCGAGGGGCAGGAACGTATCGAAACTCTTGCCGCGCGTGAACTGGACGTCTTTCTTCTGCAGATCGCGCGCGGTGACGTCGTTCGCGCAGGTGAAGCCGAGGACGACGCTGCGCCAATCGTCGCGGCGAACGTTGCGCGCGGACTTGCCGATCACGATGGCCAGCTCTCCTTCGAAATCGACGCGCTGCGATTGCGGAGGGCGGACGATCGTGCCGTTTGGATTCAGAACCGCCGTCGGCGGCTTCAGAAAAATGATCGGCTCGGAGGGCGCTTCGTTGCCGAGCTCCTTCGCATGCTCGGCGTAATTGCGGCCGACGGCGACGATTTTCGACGGCATCACCGGCGGGAGAAGTTCGGCGTCGCCAAGGGCAATCGAATCGTTCGTCGGCTCGCCGAGCGTCATCGCATTGCTGCCGCTGTAGCGGATGATGCGGTCGCCGTCGGCGACTCCGATGGAAGGATTGCCGGCGTGGACGAAGCGATAGATTTTCACGGCGGCGAATTGTAATCGTAGAATCCGCGGCCATGGCGCAAACGACGTTGTTCAGCAAATCCGAAATCGACAGACGTGTGGCCGAGATGGGCGCGGAGATCACGCGCGACCTGGCCGGCAGCGAATTGATCGCGCTCTGCGTGCTCAAGGGGGCGATGTTCTTCTGCAGCGATCTGATGCGGCACATCGCATTCGACGTGGCCCTCGACTTCATTCAGGTCTCTTCGTACGGCGATCAGAAGACGTCGTCGGGCGTGGTCACGCTGCTGAAGGAACCGCAGCTCGACATGCGCGGCAAGTCGGTGCTGATCGTCGAAGACATCATCGACAGCGGCCTGTCGATGAACGAAGTCTTCCGCTACATCAAGCTCGATCGCGGCGCGCGCGAGGTGCGCACGGCCACGTTCCTCGACAAGCCGACGGCGCGAAAGGTCCCGTTCAAGGCGGACTACGTCGGCTTCTCCATCGATCCGAAGTTCGTCATCGGCTACGGGTTGGATTACGCGGAGAAGTATCGGAACATACCTGACATTCAAGTTCTCTCTGAATAGAGAGTGCAGGGCGTCTCGGAAGAGTGAAGGGTGAAGAGTGAAGAGTGAAAAAAGGCGAAGCGAAGTTTTTCACTCTTCACCCTTCACTCTTCACCCTTTCAAATATCCCGTCATCAGCATCGCGATCATGGCGATGCCCAGCACGTAGCGGTAGTAGATGAAGACGTGCGTGGTGTGCGAGCGCAGGTAGCGGATCAGGAACCAGATCGAGGCGTAGCCGGAGATGAAGGCCACGATGATGGCGACGGCGATCGGCGTCCAGCCGAGCGCGCCGAGGGCGTGGCGTTCTTTGAAGAGCTCGAGCACGCCCGCGCCGCCGACCGCGGGAATCGACAGCAGGAACGAATAGCGCGCTGCCGTCGGCCGGTCGATGCCGCGGAAAATCGCGGTCATGATGGTCGAGCCGCTGCGCGATGATCCTGGGATCAGCGCCAGGCATTGCCCGAGGCCAATTGCGACGCCGTCCGCAACCGTCATTTCATCGAACGTGCGCAACGTTCTCCGCTTCGCGTACCACTCGGCGATGTGCATCAGGATGGCCACGACGATCACCATCGTCGTGACGATCCAGAGTCCGCGAAACGTCGACTCGATGTGCTTCTTGAAGAGCAAGCCGAGGACGACGATCGGAATCGTGCCGATGACGACGAGCCATGCTTCTCGCGAGTCGACGTCCGCGAGAGGCCGGCGCGTGATCAGTCCGCGGAAGAAGCCGGCGATGAGCCGCACGATGTCGCGGAAGAAGTAGATGATCGCCGCGAGCAGCGTCCCGAACTGAATCACTGCCGACACCGCCGCGCCGGGATCGCCCCAGCCGAGAATCGATGGCACGATGAGCAGATGCGCGGTGGAGCTGACCGGGATGAATTCGGTCAGCCCTTGTACGAGGCCGAGAACGATGGCTTCGATGATGGTCATTGGTCTCCTAGTCGATCAGTGATCAGTGGATTAGTAGATTAGTGATAGTCGATCAGTGATCAGTGGATCAGTAGATCAGGACAAACTACGGTCCTCCCCTGATCTACTGATCACTGATCGACTGATCCACTGCTTCACATTTCCCAGATCACCGGCAGAATCATCGGACGGCGACCCATTTCCTTGCGGAAGTAGCGTTTGAGCAGGGCGCGCATTTTTTCCTGCGCGACGTCGTGGTCGAGCAATTCATCGGGCGGACTCGCATGCAGCATCTGCACGAGTTGTGCGCGGACGTCGGCCAGGATGTCCTGGCTCTCGTCGACGTGCAAAAGTCCGCGCGTGATGATCTCCGGCTCGCGTCCGACGTGCCCATTCGAATCGATCGCCACGACGACGATGACGAACCCATCCTCGGCCAGATGCTGCCGGTCGCGCACGACGATTTCCGGCACTTCCTCCGCTTCTCCGTCGACGAATACCTTTCCGTGCGCGACGCGATCGGGCAGGACGTTGATGTCGTCGCCTTCGATCGACGCCACCTGGCCGTTCGTGATCACCACGCCATGCGGCACGCCGACGTTCTTCGCCAGCCGCGCGTGGTGGATGAGATGCCGCAGCGTGCCATGGATGGGGATGAAGAATTTCGGCCGCGTCACGTTGAGCATCAGCTTCAGCTCTTCTTCGCACGCATGCCCCGACACATGCACGTCCGCATTCTCCCAGTTCAGCACCTCGGCGCCGCGGCGATAGAGGTTGTCGATGACGTGCGAAACGGCGCGCTCGTTTCCCGGAATCACGCGCGCGGAGATGACGATGACGTCGCCTTTCTGCACCTCGACCTGTTTGTGCTCGCCGATGGCCATGCGCGAAAGCGCCGACCGCGGCTCACCCTGCGTGCCGGTGGTGATGATGACTACTTCGTCATCGGCGTAGTCGGCCGGATTGGCGTTCGCGCCGGGCCGTTGCTCGCGCGCGATGCGCAGGTAGCCGAGCCGCTCGGCGGTTTCGGCGTTGTCGACCAGCGAGCGTCCGATCAGAAAGACTTTCCGTTTGTACTTGCGCGCGGCGTCGACGATCTGCTGCACGCGATGGATGTGCGAGGCGAACGTGGTGACGATGATGCGGCCGGTGGCGTTGGCGAATATGTTGCCGAGTCCACGTCCGACGCTTTTCTCCGAGGCGCCGTGGCCGGGCACGAGCGCATTCGTCGAATCGCTCATCAGCGCCAGCACGCCCTCCTCGCCATACGCGGCGAAGCGCGCGAGGTCGGTGCGCTTGCCATCGACCGGCGTGTGGTCAATCTTGAAATCGCCGGTGTGAATCAGCGTTCCGGCCGGCGTGCGAATGGCCAGCCCGATGGCATCAACGATCGAATGCGTGACCTGAATGGCCTCGACGCGGAATGGGCCGACTTCGACGACGTCGCGCGGCATGAACGCGCGCAGTTCCACGTCGCCGATCGCGAACTCTTCGAGTTTGTCGCGCACGAATCCGAGCGTAAGTGGCATGCCGTAGACCGGCACATTCAATCGCTCGACGAGGAACGGAACAGCGCCGATGTGGTCCTCGTGCCCGTGTGTGAGAAAGACGGCCTTCACGAGATCCGGCCGCTCGAACAGGTACGACATGTCCGGCACGATGACGTCGACGCCGAGCGTCGTCGCATCGGGAAACATCATTCCGCAGTCGACGACGATGGCGGCGTCGCCATATTCGTAGACCATCAGATTCATCCCGATCTCGCCGAGGCCGCCGAGCGGGATGATGCGCAGCGCCGGGGGTTGAATCGGAATGACTGGCTCGTCCGTCACGGATAAATCCGGTTCAGCATGCGCGGATACGGAATGGTCTCGCGGAGATGCGGGACGCCGCTGATCCAGGCCACGCAGCGTTCGATGCCCATGCCGAAGCCGGAGTGCGGGAAGGTGCCGTACTTGCGCACGTCGAGGTACCACTGGAACTTCTCGACCGGCAGGTTGTGCAGCTTGATGCGCTCGAGCAGCAGGTCGTGATCGTGGATGCGCTGCGAGCCGCCGATGATCTCGCCATAGCCCTCGGGCGCGATCATGTCCAGGCCGAGGACCACCGAGGGATCGTTCGGGTCGGGCTGCATGTAGAACGCTTTGATGTCGGTTGGATAGCGGCTGATCATCACCGGGCGATCGAACGAGTTCGCGATCACCGTCTCTTCATCGCCGCCGAGGTCGTCGCCGAATTTCGCTTCCATCCCTTTCGACGCGAGGAGGTCGATCGCTTCGCGGTAGGTGATGCGCGGGAACGGCCGTTTGACGTTTTCGAGCTTCGATTGGTCGCGCTCCAGCGTTTTCAATTCTTCCTGGCACCGCTCCAGCGCTCGCGTGACGAGGTATTCGACGAACTCCTCGGCCAGCGACTGCAATCCTTCGAACTCGAGGAAGGCGACCTCGGGCTCGACCATCCAGAACTCCATGAGGTGCCGGCGCGTCTTCGATTTTTCCGCGCGGAACGTCGGCCCGAAACAGTAGACCTTTCCGAACGCGGCCGCAGCCGGCTCGAGGTAAAGCTGTCCCGACTGCGAGAGAAACGCCTTCTCACCGAAGTAATCGGTCTCGAACAACGTCGACGTCCCCTCGGCCGCATTCGCGGTGAGGATGGGGGAGTCGATGAGGACGAAGTCGCGATCGTAGAAGAAGTCGCGGATGCCCTTCTCCACTTCGTTGCGGATGCGCAGAACGGCGTGCTGCTTCGACGACCGCAGCCAGAGATGGCGATGGTTCATCAGAAAGTCGGTGCCGTGCTCCTTCGGCGAGATCGGATACTCCGCCGCCGTGCCGAGGATCTCGAAAGACTCGACGCCAAGCTCGACGCCGCCCGGCGCGCGAGTCTCCTCGCGAACGGTGCCGGTGACGCGAACGGAGGACTCCTGCGTGGCCGCATCCGCCGCCGCCCACGTCTCCTCAGTCACTTCCTTCTTGAAGACGACGCACTGCAGATACCCGCTGCCATCCCGAACGATCGGAAACTGCAGCTTCCCCGAGGTGCGCTTGTTGTACAGCCACCCATCAACGGTGACTTTTTCGCCGACATGCTGAGGCAGATCCTTGATCCGAACAGTGGTCATAAGGGGGGCGGATTATACGCGGAGGCGGCGAGAGCGCGAACGGGGTTGTCCGCGGCCCTCGGATGGGGGCCGACGTCCAGGTGGGCTACGGCAATCGCGCGCTCGCGATCGATCCGAGGAACGCCAGCGCCAACGCGAGGAGCGCAGCGGTGCGTCCATCGACGGCAGGGATCGCGGCGGGGTCAAGAAACGTGAATCCTGCTGGAAGCGTGCTCTCGCTGCCAGTGGGGCCGACTACAGTGACATCGACCGCTCCGGGCGAATGCACGGGCAGTAATACCGTGACCTGGGTATCCGTGATGTCAGTGATAACGCCGATAGCGTTACCGAACATGACAAAGGGCACGAAGCAGGTTTGGACGCAACCGATCAGGTTATTGAACCCTTGCCCCTGGACCATGACTGTAGTCGTACAACCCTGCGCGGACGGGCACGAGAAGGCGGCCGGCGGGGCGACGCCGGTAACTTGAAATGAAGCGGCGCGCAACGGCCGCGTTATCGTGAAAAGCAACACGCCGATGACGAGGAGTTGATCTCGGAGCCTTTGGTTCGCCAATCTGCGGATCGTATCAAAACCTCGGCGCTCGACAGCTAAGGACACTGTAAATGTGGATGGCTGCAGCGACGGCTTGTGGGTCATCAGCGGAAACGGCTGGACAGAGTGCATCCGGCGAATGCGAGAGCCAATGCGAGGAGCATCATAATTCGGCGGTCAATGGCCGGAATCGCAGTGGGATCCAGATACGTGAATCCTGCCGGAAGAGTCGCGCGATCACCTCTGGGATCGATTCCTTCAACCGTGACGTCGACCGTTCCTGGGGCGTGCGCGGGCAGAATGACTGTAATTTTGGTATCGGTAATGCTCGTGATGATGCCTGGCTGGCCGCCGAACAATGCTTGCGGCTCAATAGGACAGGTCAGAACGCACCCTGTGAGCGCGGCATTGAAGCCTAGACCATGGATCGTGACTGTAGTCGTACAATCCTGTGCTGATGGGCAGGAGAAGGCGGCAGGCGGTGTAACACCGGTAACCTGAAAAGAGGCGGCCCGGCTTGAGTGCGCCATCGACACAAGGATCGCGCAGCAGTGCATGGTTTTAACGAGAAGTGCAAGTGTGCGCATGTACGCGCATGCTATGACATTCGCCGCCGACGCGAACGTTGGTTGCTCGACGAGAGCTGATTTTGACGGGTCCAACTGAAAGAAGAAGAAATCAGCTCGGAGGGCGTGCAGCGTTTGAGCGCATTGGAGCGTGATCGTTCTGTTGGCTCCGCCGGTGTAGACTCACGACCATGAAGGTCGCTTTGCTCGTAATGGCATTTCTCGTCGTCGCTCCTCATCTGAACGCCGCCACGATCTCACCAGTCGCCGACAGAGCAGGATGTAATCGCGGCAACGATCGATTGCCCAGCGTATTTATTTATGACGCGCCATTCACTTCAGTGACTGGAAACATCATTCGCACGAACCTGCCTGTGCATGGCATCGTTACCGGACCGCCGGTTTTCATAACGCATCAATCTGCGGATTTTGGTCCACTGCCACAAGGCACGTATACGTATGAAGTCCACCAGACCTTCGGCGAATCGGTACTGATCTCACGGCAAACCATCGTGGTCAGCCCGCCGATCCCGGCGATGTCCCATATGCTTGTCGCTTCTTGCAATCATCCTGGCAGTCAACGGATGTTTGGCGCTGGCTAAGTAGCGACATGCTGCAGTCGTGGCGACAGCACCCCGCTTACTCGCCTTGTTCGAATGCCTTCACGCCAGCCTCGGCGCACTTGATGTCCTGCGCCACCATGCCGCCGCTGACCCCGATCGCGCCGACGATCTGTCCGTTGCGCTTCAGCGGAATCCCGCCTCCGAAGATCATCACGCGGCCTCCATTCGACGTGTGGATGCCGAATGCCTGATCGCCCGGATTTGAAATCTTGCCGAGGTCTTTGGTCGGAATGTCGAACGCGCGCGCGGTCCACGCTTTGTTGATGGCGATGTCGATGCTGCCGATCCAGGCGTTGTCCATGCGCGCAAAAGCGACGAGGTTGCCGCCTTGATCGACGACGGCGATGTCGCTCGGCATGCCGTTCTTCACAGCCTGCGCGCGCGCCGCGTCGATCACGCGAAGCGCTTCGTCTAGAGTGATGGTGGTGGAGGTCGGTTCGGATGTTTTCTTGCTAGCCATACGGCGTGCGGACTGCAAAGGGTGAGCCCGGGTTAGCGATAGCATCCGAAGATCATGGCCACCAAACCACGAACCAAAACCACGAACCAGCAGACGACCACGCCGCAGCTCGAGGCGCTCCGGAAAGGGCAGGCCAGGAAGCGGTCGGCGGTCGATCCGTCGCACATCCTCGACAAGGCCATCTACCAGCTCTGGGAGACCATCAACGATCTCGATCAGATTCAGCCGGAGCGCGTCGAGCACTATCGCGTGTCGGTGTTCGGCAGCTCGCGGATTCAGCGCGGCGATCCCATTTATGACCAGGCCAAGAAACTTTGCTACGAGCTTTCACGCCTCGGCGCGGACATCGTCACCGGCGGCGGGCCGGGACTGATGGAAGCGGCCAACGCCGGCGCGATGGAGGGGCAGACCGAGAGCCATTCGCGTTCGTTCGGACTGGCCATCCATCTGCCCACCGAGGAGAACGCGAACGCGTTCGTGAACAAAGTGTTCCGGCACCGGACGTTCTTTTCGCGGCTGCATCACTTCATCCGGCTGTCGTCCGCGTTCATCGTTTTGCCGGGCGGCATCGGAACGGCGCTGGAGCTGTTCATGGTGTGGCAGCTCATTCAGGTCAAGCACGTCACCGAGCATCCGCTCATCCTGGTCGGTACAATGTGGAGCGGTCTGATCGACTGGATCAACGAGTCGATGATCACGCGCGGGCTGGCCAGTCCGCAGGATATGAACGCGGTTTCGGTGGTGGCCTCGTACGAAGAGGCCATTCCGATCATCCGCGCTTCGTACGAACGCTACATTCAGGAGAAAACGAATGCCGACCAAGGAACAGATTCTCGACGCGCTTAAAGGCGTCAAATTTCCCGGACTCTCGCGCGACATCGTGTCGTTCGGGTTCGTCCATGACGTCAGCGTCGAGGGCGGCAACGTCTCCTTCACGGTGCGCTTCCAGACCGAGAACCAGAACGCCGCCGCGCAGATCAGCAGGGATGCCGAGGCGGCGGTGAAGGCTGTGCCGGGCGTCGAGAGCGTGAAGATGCACGTCGACGTCGGCTCGCGATCGGCTGCCGGACCGCAGGGAGGCCCAGCGCAGGAACAGATCCTCTCCGGCGTCAAGTACAAGATCGCGGTTGCGTCGGGGAAGGGCGGCGTCGGCAAGTCGACCGTCTCCACGAATCTCGCGCTCGCCCTTCACGCCCTCGGCTACACCGTCGGCATGCTCGACGCGGACATCTACGGACCATCGCAGCAGATGATGCTTGGGATTCACGGCCGTCCGCAGATCGACGAGACGGACGAGAAGATCCTGCCGATGGAGAACCACGGCGTGAAGACGATGTCGCTCGGCCTGATCACCGATCCCGACACGCCGGTAATCTGGCGTGGTCCGATGGTGATGAAGGCGCTCGATCAGTTCCTCAGCGACGTGAAGTGGGGCACGCTCGATTTCATGATCATCGATCTCCCTCCCGGCACCGGCGACGCGCAATTGACGCTGACGCAGAAGGTGCCGCTCTCCGGCGCGGTGGTCGTAACGACGCCGCAGGACGTGGCGCTGATCGACGCCCGCAAAGGGCTGGCGATGTTCCGCAAGGTCAACGTGCCCGTCCTCGGCATCATCGAGAACATGAGCTACTTCATCTGCCGCCACTGCGGCGAGCGCGAAGAGATCTTTGGTCACGGCGGCGGCCGCAAGACCGCCGAGCTCCTCGGCGTCCCGTTCCTCGGCGAGATCCCGATCGATCCGAAAGTCGTGGTCGGCGGCGACAGCGGCGAACCGATCTTCGTGCTCGATCCGTCGTCGGCGGCGGCGCAGGCGTTCCGTCAACTAGCGGCCACCGTCGTGGAGCAAGTGGAATCCGGGCATGCGGGACACACGCACGCGCCGGGAGAGCCGGCACACGCACATTCGTAGTTCAACGTTCCCGGAGACCCCAGTGAAAAAATCCCTCGGCTTCTGTCTCTTTTTCCTATCCGGCCCGGTTCTCTTTGCGCAGACGACAGTGACGGCGATCCTGCCGGCATCCGGCGTCACGACCGGCGGCGACTTCGTGCACATCCGAGGAGTTCGCTTGCACGACCTGACGCAGGTTTGTCCGGGGCCGTCGTGCACGACGTCGGTGAAGTTCGGCGACACGTCCGGCCGTATCGTTTCGAACACCTACTACGAGATCGTCGCGGTAGCTCCGCCGCACGCGGCCGGAAGCGTCGACGTCACCGTCAGCATCGCCGGTTTTGCGAATCCCGTCGTTCTGACGAACGCATACCGATATCTGACCCGGTCAGCCGACGAGTTGGACCGCATCCTCTTGCCGGTTGCCGCCTCCGGCCCGGGTCCGAACGGGGCGCGATTCGAGACGGAGATTTTGATCACGAATGCCGGCGACGAACCTGTTCCTGTCAGCGGCGCCGCTACTGATTACGGTTCATCGCAGTCGCCGCCCCCGATTCCGCGTGTTCAGCCCCACACCACGGCGACGTTTACAGACTTGTTGTATCAAGCGGCTCATCACACCGGCGCCTTCATCAATGTTCCGTCGCGGATGGCGCGCGATGTGATCACGAAAGTGCGAGTACACGATACGTCGCGCGACGCCTCGTCATTCGGCGTGGAGATTCCAGTCGTCTCGGACCTCGACTTCGCGGCGACGGTGCGGCTGGCGGGCATTCCGACAGACGCGCGATTTCGCTCCACACTGCGCGTCTACGCGTACGACGCGGGAAACTTCGGACCGGTGACTCTTCGCGTGCGCGACAACGCCGACGGCACGTTGCTGGCGACGGTGCCGGTTGCGCTCAACGCCTCCAAGGGACAAGAAGACCTCTTTCCTGCCGCGGCGCAGCTTTCGCTCGATCCGATCATCACGCCGCTCCGCGACCATGCGCGCCTTCGGATCGACATCGCCGATTCCGATGCGGTCCGGCCGATCTGGGCCTTCGTCTCGATCACGAACAATCAGACGCAGGAAATCACGCTGGTCACGCCGCAGGCTTCCGGTGCGGCCGTCACGCCGGAGAAAATCCCGCTCGGTTGGTGGATGACCTCTGCAGGAGGAAGCCTCATTTCTGTCGCAGCGGCCGACTCACAGATCTACCTCGGATGCCGCATCGGAACGTTCAAAACGCCGCCGTCACTCGATTCCGACGGCCGCTTCGAGACCACCGGTTCGCTCTCCGGACCTGGGCCGGACCAGGGCGGCATACCGCCATTGCATTTCGAAGGACGCATTGCCGACGGATGGCTCAACCTGACGATCCGCTCGGAGACGGCAGTCGTCACCACCACCCAATTTCAGTTTGCGGGACCACAGCAGCCCGGACCGCTGCCGGTGGCGTGCCCGTGATCAGAAAAGCGAGAGTCCACGCGACTGCTGTTCGGCCAGCATGTCCAGAAACCGATTCCGCGAAATCTCGCGCGCGCCGAGGGCGGCCATGTGCGGGGTGGTGACCTGACAGTCGATCCACGGGGAGCCGCGTTCGCGGAGATGCTCGATGAGGAAGAGCAGCGCAAGTTTGGATGCGTCTGGCACGCGATGAAACATCGATTCACCGGTGAAGACGCCGCCTGCATCGACGCCATACAAGCCGCCTATTAGTTGTGCGCCGTTCCACACCTCCACGCTATGGGCATCACCAGAATGGTGCAATTTGGTGTACGCAGCGATGATGTCGGGACCGATCCACGTGCCGGTCTCTTCGCCGCGCGGCGAATCGGCGCACGCGCCGATGATCTGCTCGAATGCACGGTCGATCGAGTAGGTGAATCCGCTTCGCCGCTGTGACTTTCGCAGCGTGCGTCCGACGTGCAGCTCGTCGAAAAAGATCACCGTGCGTCGCCGTGGCGAGAACCACGGCAGCGTCAACTCCTCATGCGGCCACGGAAAGATGCCGTGGCGATACGCATCGCGCAGCGTCTCCACGCGCAGATCGTCGCCGATGGCGATGACGTCGCCGCGCGCGTAGCGAGGATCGGGGAAACGCGACTTCACGCGGTCAGTATCGCAGCGCCAGCGCGTCGTCCGCGGCGTCGACGATCACGTTTCCGCCGTCCTGCAGCTTGCCGAACAGGATCGCGTCGACGAGCGGTTCTTTGATCTTCGAGTGGATCAGCCGCGCCATCGGGCGCGCACCGAAGGCGCGGTCGTAGCCGTTTTTCGCGAGCCAGGCGCGGGCGGGCTCGGTCAGTTCGAGCGTCACGTTTTTCGCGCGCAGTTGGACGCGCAGCTCGTCGATGAACTTGTCGACGACGCGTTCTGTCGTTGAGAACGACAGCGGCTCGAACGCGATCCAGGCGTCGAGGCGGTTGCGGAACTCGGGGGTGAACGTCCGCTCGATCGCGCCGCGGCCTTTGCCCTTTTCGCCGCTCTTGTTGCCGAAGCCCATCGACGCGTCGCTCATCTCGCGCGCGCCGGCGTTCGTGGTCATGATCAGGATCACGTTGCGGAAATCGGCCTTCTTGCCGTTGTTGTCGGTGAGCGTGGCGTGATCCATGACCTGCAGCAGGATCGAGAAAAGATTCGGATGCGCCTTCTCGATTTCGTCGAGCACCAGGACCGCGTAGGGCGTCTTTGTGATGGCGTCGGTGAGCAGGCCGCCCTGATCGAAGCCGACGTAGCCGGGCGGCGCGCCGATGAGACGCGACACCGTGTGCGGCTCCATGTACTCAGACATGTCGAAGCGGATGAACTCGACGCCAAGCGAGACGGCGAGCTGGCGTGCGAGCTCGGTCTTGCCGACGCCGGTCGGACCGGAGAAGAGGAACGAGCCGACCGGCTTCTCCGGATGTCCGAGTCCCGAGCGCGAAATCTTGATCGCGTTCACGACCTGGTCGACGGCGTGATCCTGTCCGTAGATGACGCGCTTCAGATCGGCGTCGAGACCTTGCAGCCGTTCCTTTTCGGAGATGGCGACGGTGCGCGGCGGAATCTTGGCCATGCGCGCGACGACGTATTCGACGTCGTCGATTCCGATGATTGAAGCAGGGACGAGGGACGAGGGACGAGGGGACGATGTCGCGTCGGAAGCAAGAGTAGCGGCAGAACTACTCGCCGTCCCTCGTCCCTCGTCCCTCGTCCCTGAAGCAAGGATGCGCGCACGGGAGCCCGCCTCATCGAGCACGTCGATCGCCTTGTCGGGCAGATGGCGGTCGTGCATGTATTTCGCGGAAAGCTCGGCGGCGAGTTTGAGCGCCTCGTCGGTGAACGAGACGTTGTGATGTTTCTCGTAGTACGACTTCAAACCCTTCAGGATCTCGATCGTTTCGTCGACCGACGGTTCGCCGATTTCGATTTTCTGGAAGCGCCGGGCCAGCGCGCGATCGCGTTCGAACGATGATTTGTACTCGGAGTACGTCGTCGATCCGATGCAGCGCAGCTTCCCCGAGGCGATGGCCGGCTTGAGGATGTTCGAGGCGTCCATCGTGCCGCCGCTGACCGCGCCCGCGCCGACGATGGTGTGAATCTCGTCGATGAAGAGAATCGCATCCGGCTTGGCCAGCAGCGCGCTCACGACCGCTTTCAGCCGCTGCTCGAACTCGCCGCGATACTTCGTCCCGGCGAGGACGGCGCCCATGTCGAGCGACCAGACCACGGCATCCTTCAGCACCGCCGGGACCTCATTCTTCGTAATCTTCAGCGCCAGTCCCTCGGCGATCGCGGTCTTGCCGACGCCCGGCTCGCCGACGAAAAGCGGATTGTTCTTGCGCCGCCGGCAGAGGATCTGGACCGTGCGCTCCAGCTCCGGCGCGCGACCGATGAGCGGATCGATGTCGCCCTTTTCGGCGCGCTCGTTGAGGTTGACGGCGAAGAGTTTCAACGGATCGCCGGTCTGTTCGGACGCGCCTTCTTCGTCGCCGACGAACGCCGGCTTTGGCGCGGGCGTGTCTTTGCTGATGCCGTGGGAAAGGTATTGCAGCACGTCGAGTTTGTTCACGCCCTGGCTGCGAAGCAGGTAGACCGCTTGCGAACGCTCGGCCTGATAGATCGCGGCCAGCATCTGGCCTGTATCCACTTCCTTCTGCCCGGACGACTGCGCGTGAAGCTGCGCGTACTGAACGATGCGCTGCAGCATTGCGGTGAGCACCGGCTGCACCTCGGCGTCATCGGGAAGCTGCTCGAGCGTGCGGTTCATGAAGTCGTCGAGCTGCTTGCGGAGGATGTCGACGTCGCCGCCGCAGGCGCGGATGCATTCGCGTACGTCGCGGTCGTGCAGCAAGGCGTAGAGGAGATGTTCGAGCGTCACGTATTCGTGGCGCCGCTTCAGCGCTTCATTCAGCGCGAATTCGAAAGACTTCTGCAACTGGCGGGCGATCATGATTGGCGGGCAGTAGAACCATTGTCGAGGCGGCCGGATTTCGTCATGCCGGCTCCATGGTGGCGAGGAGCGGAAACTCCTGCTCGCGGGCCAGCGCAATCGTCTTTTCGACTTTCATTTCCGCCACTTCGAAGGTGTAAATCCCAGCCACGCCGACCCCGCGCAGATGCACGTTCAGCATGACCTGGATGGCCTGATCCTCGGGCATGTTGAACACCGATTCGAGGACCCAGACCACGAACTCCATGGTGGTGTAGTCGTCGTTGTGCAGGAGCACTTTGAACAGCGACGGCTCCTCGGTTTTCTCCTCGCTCTCAGCGACCGGCGCCTCGTCGAGCTCTGCGGATGGGAGCATCGGGGGAACTCTATCGCCTTACACGTCGACGCCGTAGCGTTCGCGCAGGATGTTGAGGTGCCGTTGCACATGTCCCGCGGCGATGTACGCGATGGCGCGCACGGTCAGCCGTTTTCCCGAAACCGATCCCTCGCGCGTCCACGCCTCGGCCGGCAAACTCGAAAAGAGGGCAATGCTGGCGTCGCGGACGGCGAGCTGTTCATCGACAAGATTGCGGATCGTACGCTCGTTGAAATTCGCCGCGGCCGCGTAGGCATCCGGTCCCCACTTGGGAAGCTCGATCCGATCGTTGCGCGCGAACGTCAGCGCGCGAAAGGTGTGAATTCGCTCGGCGTCGGCCATGTGTCCGATGACTTCGCGAATCGTCCACTTCCGTTCCGCGTATCGATGCCCGCCGCGCTCCTCGGGGATGACATCGACGAGCTTCGCGATCCGCGCACGTCCATCGTTGAAGGCATCGAGAATCGGACCGGTGATGAGCGAAACGTACTGCTCGTGATGCGGCGAATATTCATCTGGCTGCGGGCGCTGGTCAGACATGTTCTATCACTCCTGGCTTCACTTCGATCGGCTCTTCTCCCCGCTGAAACAGTCGCGCGGTTTTCTCGCCGAGGAGCGTGGTTACGCCGTCTTCGACCTGCAGCATCGAGCCTTCACGCAATCCGACGACGGGTCCGGCGTTCTCCTCGAGGTATTCGCGGATGCGTTCCTCGCGTGTTTCGCCGCGGTGGGTGGAGGTCGGATCGGGATCGAGGTAATGCGGATTGATCTGGAAGTCGACAAATCCGAACGACGCGAACGACGGCGGCTCGACGATCGGCATGTCGTTCGTGGTCTGCATGGTTGGCGCGGCGATCACCGTTCCGGCGCTGGCGCCGAGGTAGGGGAGGCCGGCGCGGACGCGATCGCGGATGGGGGTGAGGAGATCGCGGTCGTAGAGCGTCTTCAGCAGGCGGAACGTGTTGCCGCCGCCTACGAAAATCGCGTCGGCGCGATCGAGATCATCGATCGGGATGACGTCGAGATCCATCCGCGCCAGGCGCTCGCGGACTTTCGCCGTGTAGGCATCGTGATCGTGCGCGGCGAAGGGGACGAAGGCCACACGGCGCGCGTCACCGAGGAACGCGCGCAGGAACGGCTCGGGATGGTCGAGGTAGCCGTAGCCGTGGACGTTCGAGGAAGAGATCAGAAGAAGGCGCATGTTGTGCGGAGTCTATGATCGCCGCCCTCCTTTTTGCTGCTGCCGTGACCTTGACGAAGCCTGCGCCGCCGCCGGACCTCAAGACGCCGCCTGCCGACGCGCAGACGAGCGCGGATGGGTTGGTGTCGAAGCAGCTCGAAGCCGGGGCCGCCGGCGAGCATCCCGGCGACGCCGATTTCGTCCACGTCCGCTACGCGGTCTGGAAGGCGAGCGACGGCTCGGTCGTCGACTACACGCGGACCGAAATGCCGACCTTCGTGGAGATGTCCAAGCTGCTGCCGGGCATGCGCGAAACGTTCACGCTGATGACGCCGGGCGAGCGGCGCCGCGCCTGGATTCCGTCGACGCTCGGGGCGGGAAAGATCGCCGCCGGCGAGACCTTCGTGATCGATGCGCAGCTCGTCGACGTCGTTCATCGGCCCTCGGTTCCGGCCGACGTTGCTGCGCCGCCGTCGGATGCGATCAAAACGCCGTCCGGTCTCTTCTACAAAATCCTTCGTCCGGGAACGGGCACGCAGCATCCGCGATCGCATGACAAGGTGCTCGTCAACTACAGCGGCTGGACGACGGACGGGCAGATGTTCGACAGCTCGATCATCAAAGGCGAGCCGATGGAACTGCCGCTCAACGCCGTCATCGCCGGTTGGAATGAAGGGCTGCAGCTCATGACCACCGGCGAGGTCGTCCGCTTCTGGATTCCGCAGAAGCTGGCGTACAAAGGCCAGCCCGGGATGCCCGCGGGAATGTTGGTGTTCGACGTGGAGCTCATTCGCATCCGGTAGCCGTCACGGAATCCAATACAGCCAGATCGATTTGCCGATGCGGCGCACCGGCTTGTATGCGTTCAGCCAGGCATACGGCGGCCGATCAGCGCTCTGCCAGAGGAACAGCCGCTCGTTCTCGCTGATGGCAATCCAACCGTGCACGGGCGTGAGCGGCGGGAGCTGCTGGCCCTGCGGCACGAAGTGTTGCCAGTCGGCGGTGCCCCAATACGCGACGTAGAGATGATCGATCTGCTCGCGGCGGACGACGTCGGCGAGGCGAAGAAGGTCCTGTCCCCAATCGAGATTGCTGTCCGCGGCGATCCGCTCGGGATGACCGGCGGCGGCTTCGTTGAAGTAGCTCATGTAGTCGGGATGCGCCAGCGCCGTGGCTACGAAGTACCACGTCATCAGGACGATGACCCCGACGCGCGAACGGCGCCAGAGTGCGACGACACCGCACGTGGCGCAGATGGCGAGCAGCGGAAAGATCGGCAGGATGTGGCGGACGCCGATGTTGATGCCGGAAGTCATCGCGGGCACGAGCATCGCCAGCGGCGCGATGGCGACACCGATCGCCTCGGCGCTTCGCGACCGCAACATCCGCACGATTCCGATCGCCGCGGCGGCGAGGAACGCCAGCGGCGTCTTGAAAAAAATGACGACCGGGAAGTAGTACCACCAGCCGTGCCGGCCATATTCGCCGAGGAGGTATGCGCGATGGCCCGCCACCGAGTGGCGATGGACGTAGTGCAGGCCGGCGAAGAACTGCGGCGCGGGGATGCGGTATTGGTCGGCGATCCGTTGCCAGGCCGGCCGCATCCCGACGTCGAAGACGCCGATGGAGAATTTGTATGCGGCCCACACCATGACGAAGGCCAGCACGGCGCCGGCGGCGATCTGGGCCATCCGTATCGACGACATTCGATGGCGATGGAAAACGAGATGAGCGATCGCCATCACGATCGCCGCTGCCGGAAAGAAGATGACGAATGAGAACTTCGACAACAGTCCGAGACCGCAGGCGAGTGCCACTAACATCGCGTTGCGCCACGACGGCGTCTCCAGCCATCGCGCGAAAAAACAGAGAGCAGTGACCGTCATCGCCGCGACGGCCATGTCCGTCGTGGCCAGCCCGGCGTGACCGAGGATTGGAGGGAGCGCGCCGAAGAGCGCGAGCGCGACGAGCGCCGCGGCGTCGCCGAACAGGCGCCGCGTCCACACCCCGGCCACGATGAGCGCTATGAGGAAGAACGGCAGATTTCCGGCGCGGGCGGGGGCGAGGTTGCGGACGTAGCGGCCGTTGCGCTCCAGAAGCGCGTTGCCCATCTCCGTCGTGTTGCCGCTCCCCAGCCTCGCGTCATGCAGCGCGGCGTCGAGGCCGAAAGCGATGCGTGCCAGCGGCGGATGCTCGACGTCGAGGTCGTACTTTTTGGTCGTCAGCCATTCCACGCCCGTCGCCACGTGAACCGGTTCGTCGCTGGTCTGGCTGAAGACGGCGTACGTGGCGATGATGCGCAGCAGCGGAATCGCGATCAGGATCGCGATCAGCAGCCGCTTATTCACTCCCGATCACCCATTTCTCGTACGAGTCGCCCGGCAGCTCGCGGATGAAACGCGACGGCTCCATCAGCACGTCCAGCCCGCCGCGGTCGCGGGCCATGACCGGGAAGACGAGATACAACTCCTGTTTCGCGCGCGTGACGGCAACGTAGAAGAGCCGCCGTTCTTCTTCTTCGCCGGGGATGACGATTTCTACATCAGGGACGAGGGACGAGGGACGAGGGGATTCAGATTCTCGCGAGGTCGTTGAGGGATGTGGGATTTCCTGTGGCAACTCGTCAATGGCGAGATCGGCTTGTCCCTCATCCCTCGTCCCTCGTCCCTGTTGTACCAGCGCGTCGGTAAGCTCGAATGCCTCATGCAACTCCTTCGGCTTCACGCGTACGATGCCGCCCGGAACGCGCAACGCGCGCTGCGATGGAAAGCGACCGTCGGCCAGCCAGATCACGAAGACGATGCGCCACTCGAGTCCTTTGGCCTGGTGCACCGACGACAACACGATTTTTTCGTCCTCGGGGCCGACCACCGCCACGTCCTCGCCTGCGATCGGATTGGCCAGCGCAACCTCGTCGAGGAACGCGTTCGTGTCGTCGTAGCGCAGCGCGTACTGCGACAACTGTTCGAGATCGTCGAGCCGCGCCTGCGAATTCGCAAACTTCGCGCGCGCGTAATCGGCGTAGCCGCGCTCGACGATGAGGCGGATCGACTCGGAAGGATTGTGCTGCATCGATTCACTGCTGATGACGCCGAGGACGTCGCGAAGGTTTTTGAGGACTGGAGTGCGCGAGCGGCCCGTCGACGGCGTTGGTCCCGCGCTGTTCAGAAACGCATCCAGCGGATTCTGCGCCGTGCCGATCCTCGCCCAAACCTCGGCCGCCGTCTTCTCGCCGACCTTCGGATAAAGCTTCATCACGCGCTTCCACGACAGCTCATCGCGCGAATTCGTCACGATCTTCAGATACGCGATCACGTCCTTGATGTGCGCCTGCTCGAAGAAACGGATGCCCGAGCGGATCTCGTACGGAATCAGCCGCCGCGACAGCTCCATCTGCAGTTCGAGCGACTGGTAGTGCGAGCGATAGAGCACCGCGATGTCGCCGAGCGATTCCCCTTCGTCGCGCAGTTCGAGGATGCGCTGGGCGATGAACGAGGCCTGCTCGAATACGTCGTCGACTCCGACGACGGCGGGATCGGGACCATCGCCGCGAACCGCCTGCAATTCCTTCCGGAACTGAAACCGATTCTGCGCAATCGAGGCGTTGGCCAGGCTGAGGATCTGCCGCGTGGACCGGTAGTTCGTCTCCAGCTTGTAGATCTTCGCCTCGGGGAATCGCAGCGGAAAGGTGATGATGTTTTCGAACGATGCGCCGCGAAACGAGTAGATCGACTGCGCGTCGTCGCCGACCACCATCACGTTCCTTCGCACCTCGGCCATCGCGTCCACGACCTCGGCCTGCAGCTTGTTCGTGTCCTGATATTCGTCGACGAGGATGTAGCGGTAGCGCCGCTTCAGCGCCGCGCTGACGTCGGGATAGTCGTCGAGCAGCAGCTTCCAGTTCACCAGCAGGTCGTCGAAATCCATCGCGTTCGCTTCCTGCTTGCGCTCCTTGTAGCGGCGGAAGACGTTGATCATCTCGTCGCGATAAATCCCGAAATGCGGGTAGTTGTTTTCGAGATGCAGCTCCAGCGGCGTGCGCGTGTTGATCAGGTACGAGTAGATGTCGATGAGGACGTCGCCCTTCGGAAAACGCTTCTCCAGCGTCTTGATCCCAAGAGAGGAAATCGACGATTCCATCATCTCCTTCGCATCCTCTGAATCAAGAATGCCGAAGCTCGATCGATAGCCGATCGTGGCCGCATGCTGCCGCAAAAGACGATTCCCGATCGAGTGAAACGTCCCGCCCCAGATGCGCCGGGTGTCAATGGTGACGAGCTGCTCGACGCGGCTCAGCATCTCCCGCGCCGCCTTGTTGGTGAAGGTGAGCAGCAGGATGTCCGACGGATCGACGCCGTCCTCGATCAGCCGCGACACGCGATACGTGAGAGCGCGCGTCTTCCCGCTGCCGGCGCCGGCGATGACGAGCATGGGCCCCTCGCCGGCCATGACCACGTCGAGCTGCTCCTGATTCAGCTCGTCCTCGTAGCGGACGCGATACTGCTTCTGCGGCTTAACCGGCTGCTTCAGCGTGTAACGGCGGATCTTCTCGGGCACCGGAGGAAGGGTAGCAGGTGAACGAATCCACAGGCGAAGTCGGCGAACGTTCGTCGGCGTAGCCGGCGTAAGAACCGTAGCCCCCGGCTTTGAGCCGGGGGATTTTCGGTCGGGCAGAATTTGGGAGCGCGCTTTAGCGCGCGAAAGAAAGCTTTCTTTCGCCCGTTAAAACGGGCTCTCCCAAAACCGCGTCGCCAGGGTCCACGGGTGAACCCGTGGGCTACGGTTCTGTACGAACGAGGACATCGAGGACACTAACCGAGGACATCGAGGACGGTTTCGAAGACTACCAAGGTAAACGCGGATTGTTGTTTTTGGTTCGCTTCGTTT
>Ga0207677_10000315_pt1 | contig 35425 bp, 36 predicted proteins | sample KBSMisM42_FD_184311 | JGI IMG/M metagenome (GOLD analysis project Ga0207677, IMG submission 184311) | Miscanthus rhizosphere microbial communities from Kellogg Biological Station, Michigan, USA - KBS Miscanthus M4-2 (SPAdes) (version 2) | ecosystem: Host-associated > Plants > Roots >...
GTCGCAAACTCCGTGGAAGACGATTCGCGTGGCCTCTCCCCTGCCGGCGGTGACCGCCCGAGGAGTGCGCATCGATGGAGGAACGCAGGCGGGATTCTTCGGCGACGCGAATCCTGACGGCCCGGAGATCGAAATCAGCGGCGGCGGCACGGTCGATGGCGACGGGATCCTCATCCAGAGTTGCAGCGCGGAACTGTCCAATCTGGCCATCGGCGGCTTCCTGCGCAACGGCGTTTCGGTGTTGTGGTCGCCGGAACTGCCGAAGTGTCCCGGACTGCCGGGAACGCAACTTCATCACCTCTTCATCGGCACCGATCCGACCGGCACGAAAGCGCATCCGAATTCGCGCGGCATCGGCACCTCGGTGCCGAACGGGAACGACTTCAACAGCGCCGGCGGCGCGACCGACATTCACGATTGCGTGATCTCGGGCAACACCTTCAGCGGCATCTTCGGACTGAGCGGGCGTCTCAACATCAGCAGCAATCGCATCGGCGTCGAGGCGCATCGCGACGCGCCGCTGCCCAACGGCAACAGCGGCGTTTTCATCGGCCTGGGCGGCTTTGGATCGGACGTCGGTCCGGGCATCTTCACCGGCAGTTCCGATCCGGCCTTTGGCGGCAATGTAATCGCGTTCAACGGCGAGACCGGCGTGGCCGTCGCCAGCGGCGTGCACGACGTCGGCATCCGCAACAATCGCATCTGGTCGAATCGCCTCCTCGGCATCGACATCGGTCTCGACGGGCCGACGCAGTCCGTGCGCGGCGATTTCAACGCGACCATCACCTCGCCGGTGCTGACGAACGCGCACTACGATCCGATCACCGGCAAAACGATCATCGAGGGAGATGTCGACACATCCGGCAGCGGCGTCACCAATTTCACGATCCATCTCTACGCCAGCGACGCCGCGGACCCGACGGGATTCGGAGAAGGTCAGAGGCCGCTCGGCCAGACGACGGTCTTTTCGCCCACGCAGCACTTCCACTTCGAAGCCGAGGGCAACCTGACCGGCCAGTGGATCACGGCGACGAACACGCGCTCGAACTACGTCGGCTTCGCGAAGCCCGCGCCCGAGGGAATCGAGCAGGGCTTCCTGACGCAGACCTCGGAGTTCAGCAGAGGCATTCCGGTGGAGTGAGTTGGGCTACGACCTTCCCGCGACCGATTCATGCTTGCGCGGCTCGCCGCACATTTCGCGAAGCTTTGGAGTGCGGTGGCGATCGAGCCACCGCTTTGGGAGGGAGGTGGACGGTGTGCTCGCGCAGACCTCGCAAGCATCACATGCTGCGGGTCTTAACGATTCCCCCGCCCTCCCAAAGCGGTGGCGCTGCCACCGCACTCCAAAGTGCTTCGCACGAAACGGACGCCACCTTCAGGATGACAAAGGTCCAATCAGGTCGATGCTTCGCTCCGCGATGGCTGCCCGCACGCGCGGATCGCACAAGGCCTCGGTCTCGCCGTTCCAGTCGTAGTTCCAATGCGGATAGGCGTCGACGTCGATGCCGGGATGCGCGACCAGCTCCGTCGTTCCTTTGACGTGACGCAGCAGCGCGATGATGCGATCGGCGGTGAGGTGTCCGGCCTCCATCACGCCGATCGTCGAGCCGCCGGAGCCGAGGGTGTTCAGCGCGGCGATGGAGAGGCGTCGCATGATCCCTCCCCTGCCGCCGCGGTCGCGAACGCGGCGCACGTAGCCGATGCCGTATTCGTCGGCCAGATTGCTGACGATCAGGAAGACGCTCGGCCACATGTGCACGTGTTGATGTCCGTTCAGATGCGTGGTGCGAAGTCCCGAGGCCAGCACGCGCTCGATCTGCGCGCGCAATTCGCGCTCGATGGCCACGCGGTCTTTCATGTCGCGGACGAATTCGACATACGAACGCGGAAGGCGCATGCCGGTCAGCGAGCGCTCCTCGACCAGCGTGAGATGCACGCCGATTTCGAGCGACGGCACGTCGCGCAGGCGGTCGACCGCCTCGTAGAACGCGGCGCCGTTGGCGACGAGGCTGCACGCGGTCACGATCCCCTCGCGATGCGCGCGGATCGCGCCGGCGGTCATGCCGGGATGCAGGCCGACGTCGTCCGCGGTCACGATCAACCGTTTCGATGAAACGGATCGGGCTGTGGACGCACTACCGGACATCAGGAGGATTCACCATGCGCACACGCATCGTAACCATTCTCGCCGTTCTGATCGCCGCGACGGCAGCACACGCGCAGACGCAGCAGGTCCGGCAGTACGCGGCGAAGTTCGTCTGCGGCAAGGCGTCCGACGAGCAGATGAAGCTCTTCAACTTCGCTCCGGGCCAGTACTTCACCACGATTAATGTTCACAATCCGATGCTCCGCTCGGCGGCCGAGTTCCAGAAGAAGTTCGCTCTTGCCGAGCCGGGCGAAAAGCCGGGAAGGATCTCCGATTGGTTCCGCGGCGCCCTCAAGCCGGATCAGGCGATGCAGATCGACTGCCGCAACATCTACGAGCACCTCAACGTCCCACCCGGCACATTCATCGAGGGCTTCGCCGTGATCCAGCTCTCGACAGCGCAGCAACTCGACGTGGTCGGCGTCTACACCGCGGCCGGAAACGCGGGCGTGTCGACGATGCACACCGAGCGCGTGCCGGCTCGCATCACGCAGTAATTGCCCTAGGCCGTTTCGATCGGGTGGCGGTCATCGGCCAGCACGGCTGCCTCCCGTTTTTCGCGAACGGTGCGCTGCACTTCTTCGTACGACACGCGCTCGCGCATCTCGGGATAGAGCTTCACCAGCTCACGAAAAATCTTGAAGATCACGCCGGGCGACGAGAGATGCGACTCGCCTCGTATGCGCGGAAAGTAGTCGAGACCGATCTGCTGAATGGCGAAGCCGCGGTTCTTCGCTTTCACGATCAGCTCCGCGTCGATGAGCGATCCTTCCGACTTCAAGTCGACCGCATCGAGCAGCTCGCGCTTCATCAGTTTGAACGAGAAGTTGATGTCGCGGTGCGGCCAGCCGAAGAGGACGCCGATCAGGCCGTTGTAGATGTACGAGTACAGCGTCCGCTTCGCCCCTTCCATGGTGCGGTCGAGGCGATAGCCGGCGATGAGGTCGGCGCCCGTGACCGCCATCGCACGCATGGCGCGCCCGAGGGCGTCGGGATCGAAGGGGAGGTCGGCGTCCATGTAGAGCACGAGGTCCTTCGTGGCGGCGGCGAATCCGGTCTTGAGCGAGCCGCCGAGCTTGCGGTTGTGCTCGTGGCGGATCATCCGGATGCGCGGATTTTCCGCGGCGCGACAGGCCACGAGAAACGGCGAGCGGTCGGTCGACGCGTCGTCGACGATGATGATTTCGTAGTCGTCCGTGTATTTCGTACACGCCTCGACCGCCGCGGTCACGGCGTGTTCGATATTCAACTCCTCGTTGAACATCGGGATCACCAGCGAGACGGAAGGAGTGGACACTCGCCGGGAATGATACGCGCTACTCGCTGACGACGCTCGTGAGCTGCACCGCCAGCGTGCGCGGATCGGCGTTGTGAAGCAGCGCGCCGGGCGAAAACGAATGCGCCGACCGCAGGCGAATATCGATCTGCGGATCGGGAGGCAGCGCTACCTTCGCGATCACCGGCTCCCTGCCGGCGTTGACGATCGCCGCATCGCGTCCATTGACCGAAATCGCCACCGCGTTCGTTTCGTACGGAACGTCGCTGGAGAAACGGAGCGTCAACGCGGCCTCGCTGCCGTGCGCGCGCGGAAGGCGGATCGTCGCATCGGGACCGAGCCAGCGCCACTCGTCGCCCTCCGCCGTCCACTCCAGCGGGTACGCGCCGCGAACGGCCAGGTAACGCTCGCGCGGCGGTTTGGGAACGATGGTCACGGTCCGATACAACTGGCGCGTCAGCTTCTCGTACGCATCGCTGGCCGGCCACGTAAAAACGTGCGCGCCGTTCGCGCTCGACGCACCGTTGGCGAAGAGGTAGAGCGGAACGTCGGGACGGTCGTAGAGCTCCGCGATCGCTTTCTCGATCGGCACGATCCGAAAACGCGGCAACAGATATTCGGCGTGCGGCTTGAGCGAGACGTCGTAGGCGATGACGCTGTTTGCAGGCAGGTTCGCGTTCGCGAATGCCGCGGCCGCTGCGGGCGGCGACGCGATTTTCGTCCTCGATCCGACCAGCGGCCAGACGTATGCCAGCGTTGCGATGGCGAAGATCGCGGTCACGATCACCGGCATCGCATTCACATTCACGCTGCGTCGAACGACATCCATGCCGAGGACTGCCAGCAGCGCGAACAGGATCATGATCGGCAGGCTGTAGCGCGCCGCGTCCGCCGGATCCATCCAGCCGAGCTCGAAGATGAGCTGCACGATCGTGAAGCCGACCAGCGGCCAGAGCGTCGACCGCAGTTTGTCGCGGCGCAGCAGGCGCACGAATGCGACCATGCCGAGGAAGACACAGGCGAAGAGAGGGAGCGTGACGTACTTCGTTCCCCATGGATGGAACACGAACCGCACCGCCAGTTGCGCCATCGACTTCCCGCCGCGCGAGACCGTCGCATCGTGCGCGGCCACGTAAGCGGCCTGCTTCGTTTCGTACAGCCGCGTCGCTTCGAAACCGCCGGCGGCATCGACCAGCGGCAGGAACCACATCGCTGAAAAGAGTCCGAACGCGATCACGCACGCCGCACGCTGGCGCATCGTGCGCATCTGCAGCAGAGCGATGATCAGCATCGGCGCAATCGGCACGAAGAGCTGCGGACGCGTCCCGATCGCCGCCGAGGTCCAGATGCCGATGGCGATGGCGTTCCGGTCGTGGTCTTCGCCGTGCGGACTGCTGATGGCGAACAGCGCCAGCCCGAGAAACATCATGGCCGGCCCGTCAGACAGCGCCAGAGTGCCGTGCACGAGCATCGACGCGGAAAAGTAATAGAGCAATGCCCCGCAGATGGCGAGATTGGGATCGTCGATCCAGTTGCGAAAGGCGCGGGCGATGGCCACGAATCCGATCGGCGCGGCAACGATGCTGAAGACGACCAGCGCCCGCCACGGATCGTGCACGAACCACGCGAAGACTTTCCCGATCAGCACCAGCAGCGGAAATCCCGGCGGATGCGGGTGATACCGCGACGGATCGAATTTCCTCACCGCCTCGGCGAACAAAAACTCGTCGTTTTCCCACGGCGTGCGCGGCGCGGTGACGATGCGTGAGACCAGCACCAGCGCGGCGCCGAGCGCCTCGCGCCACCACCCCCGTACAATCGCTTGTGTGGGATTCATCCGCGCGTTAATCGTACTGCACCGCGTTTTCCGCAACCGCGCGCCGCGCGACCGCATCCACATCCTGATCCGCTTCCTGACGGCACCGATGCTGCGCGTGCTCAAGGCGCTGCCGGCGAACGGATCGCTGCTCGATATCGGCGCCGGTCATGGCTTGTTTGCGGTGCTCGCTTCCGTAACGCGGCGCGTCGTCGCCGTCGAACCGGACGCGCGCAAAGTGCGTCCCATCGCCGGCATCGAGTTCGTCATCGGCTTCGACGACGTCATCACCGGAACCTTCGACGCCATCTCCATCATCGACGTCCTCTACAAAATCCCGCTCGATCAATGGGACGCGCTGTTATCCCGCTGCCGCGCGCGCCTGCGCAGCGGCGGCATCCTGATCATCAAAGAGCAGGACCCGACCGCGCGGATCAAAAACGCCTGGAACGCGATTCAGGAACGGTTCGCGTCGGCGATCGGACTGACGTTGGGAGAAGCCTTCACGTACGAAGCGCCGGCCCTTTTCCGCGAACGATTGCGACGCCTCGGCTTCGAGGAGGTGATATCGAAACGTATCGATTTCGGATATCCGCACCCACACATGATGTACACGGCTACGCATCGATAACCGCCGACACTCGCATTCATCCCGGCGGCGTAGCCGTCGAAAGAACCGTAGCCCCCATCTTCAGATGGGGGTCTTCATGTCGCGAGATCTCGAGAGCCCGTTTTAACGGGCGAAAGAAAGCTTTCTCTCACCCGCCAAGGCGGGCTCACAAATTCGACGACATCCGCTGCCCACACGCCTGAAGGCGTGGGCTACGGTTCTTACGCCGGCTACGCCGACGGACGATTCGCCGCCAGCGCCACAGCGCTTCCGGCGACGAAAGAGGCCCTGCGATATCATCGCCTCCCTAAATCGCAGCACCTGAAGGAGCCTCACCGTGCCCAGCTTTCCCGGCGTTGATTACATGGATATCGATTCGCTCTTCTCCGAGGAAGAGCTGATGGTGCGTCAGACCGTGCGCGACTTCGTCGATGAGGAGGTCATCCCCATCATCGAGGAAGCCAATCGGAAAGAAGAGATGCCGCTGCATCTCATCCCGAAGATGGCCGAGATGGGCCTCTTCGGCGCGACCATCAAGGAGTACGACCTCCCCGGCCTCAACAACGTCGCGTACGGCCTGATCATGCAGGAGCTGGAGCGCGGCGATTCCGGACTGCGTTCCTTCGCCTCGGTGCAGTCGGGACTGGTGATGTACCCGATCTACACCTACGGCTCGAAAGAACAGCGCGACTACTGGATTCCGAAACTCGCGGCCGGCGAAAAAATCGGCTGCTTCGGATTGACAGAGCCTGACTTCGGCTCCAATCCCGGCGGTATGCGTACCTACGCGCGCAAGGACGGCGACTCCTGGGTCCTCAACGGCGCGAAGGCGTGGATCACGAACGGCTCCATCGCCGACGTGGCCGTGGTCTGGGCCAAGCACGACGGCGTTATCCGCGGCTTCCTCGTCGAGAAGGACACGCCCGGCTTCCACACCGCGTATCACATGGGCAAGTTCTCGTTGCGCGCGTCGGTGACCTCGCAGCTCTTTTTCGAGGACTGCCGCATCCCCGCCGAGAATCTGCTGCCCGAAACGAACGGCATCAAGTATCCGCTCGGCTGCCTCACCCAGGCCCGCTACGGCATCGCCTGGGGCGCCCTCGGCGCGGCGATGGGCGTCTACGAAACGGCGCGGACCTACGCGAAATCGCGCATCCAGTTCGGCGGCCAGCCGATCGCGTCGCACCAGCTCGTGCAGAACAAACTGGCCTGGATGATCACCGAGATCACCAAAGGGCAGTTGCTCGCGCTGCAGATGGGACGCCTGAAGGATCAGGGCAAACTGAAACCGCATCACGTCTCGATGGGCAAGATGAACAACGTGAACATCGCCCTCGAGTGCGCCCGCTCAGCCCGCGACATCCTCGGCGCCAACGGCATCAGCGACGAGTACCCGATCATCCGCCACATGCTCAACCTCGAGTCCGTGAAGACCTACGAGGGCACGCACGACATCCACAACCTGATCATCGGCGAAGCGGTGACCGGAATCCCCGCCTACAACCCGCCGATGTCCGCAAAGGATGAGCGCGAAGCGACCGCACGGCGGGAGGCGGAGGCGGCGAAGTAAGGGGATGATGTATATTGCGATGTATGAAATCGCGAGCGATGATTCGTAAGCAGGTCTACATCGAGCCGCTTCAAGAGCGAATGCTGAAACGGCGTGCGAAGCAACGCGGTGTAACAGAAGCCGAGATCATCCGTGAGGCTCTCGATCAAGTCGACGTGAAACCCCTTACGCGCCGAAGGGATGTCGATATCGATGCGGCCCGGCAGGCTCTCGCGTTTATGCGCTCACTTGCCGCTCGCGAAAATCGCTCGCCCAAAGGCCGGACGTGGACGCGGGAGTCGCTGTACGAAGATCGGATTGGCCGATGGACCAAGTCCTGATCGACACGAACATCCTTGTCTACGCTCACCAGCCATCAGAAACCGCCAAGTACGACAGAGCAACCACGGTCATCGAGGCCCTTGCCGAAAGCGGCGCCGGATGTCTCAGCGCGCAAATCCTCGGCGAGTTCCTGAATGCAACGACGCGCGGCCGCAGTCCAGTCCTCTCCGTTCGCGACGCGCTTAGCCAGGCCACGATACTCGCGAATGCATTTCCGCTGTTCGACCTGACCGGCGTGATCGTGCTGGAAGCGGGCCGTGGCGTCCGCGAACATCAGCTCAGCTACTTCGACGCGCAAATCTGGGCCACAGCGCGCCTCAACCAGGTTCCGTCGATTTTCACCGAGGATTTCACGAATGGACGGCGCCTCGAAGGCGTACAGTTTCTGAACCCGCTCCTTCCCTCGTTCGACCTTGCGCGATGGCTGCAATGACGCAGAGCGGCGGCCGAAGCCGCCGCCCTGCCCGAAATCAAATTACGGTTTGTACTCGGCAGCCGAGATGAAGCGGCCGTCATTCGTGGCGTTGTCGACGACTACGGCGTAACAGACGGCCGAGTCGGTCGGATCGAACTGCACGGTGCCGTTGCTGACGACCGAATTCACCGACGTCTGGCGCCAGCCGTTCGCGGCGAGGTTGAGCGTGACGGCGCCGATCGTCTGCGTGCCGGTGCTGTCGAGGATGGTCGCCTTCACGCTGTTGGCGGCACCCGACTGATCGAAGCAGCCGATGTTCGTGCGGGTGTTGGAATCGACCGTGATTCCTGGCGCGAACGAGCGCGAGCTGGAGCCGGGGAACTCGAGGACAGGAATCGCGGTCGAGTAGCGAGTCCCCGCCGTCCGTACCTCGGTATTCACGATGAAGCGATTGTTGCGCGTGCCGCCCGAGGTGTCGGGACTGCTGAACGTCACCGCCCCGGCGCCGGTGAATCCGCTGAAGACCGCATCGAGAAAGTTGTTGAACGTCTTCAACTCGCCCGCGGCGAGCGGGATCAGCGCCGTGCGTTTCGTACCGTTCGCATCATAGAGCGATGCCGTGACGGAAAATGCAGACGACGTTGGATTGTAAATGGCCAGGTACGACTGGAAGGCGCCGCCGATTCCGGGGACATTCGCTACGACCGGCACGGTCTGAAAATCGGAGGCGAAGGCCAGACTGCGGGCATGCTGCTGTGCGAAGGCGGACGTCGAAATCAGCGCCGCCATTGCGAAAACCATAAGCGAAATGCGTCTCATGCTGTCTATCTCCTATAGGTTCGTAATGCGTTATGGCTGCGGCTGAGTAGGATCGGGGATGACCGGTGTCGAGACGGCGTTGGTGCCGCCGTGACCCTGCAACAATCCCTGATGTGGTGGCGCAAGGAACGGGAAGCGCGGCAGGAAATCCTTGTCGTTCGTTTCGACGCCCTTCGCCAGACCTGCCGTCGGATCGCCGGCCACAATGAGGCTGATGAGCACTGTATTGACATTGACCTGATGCTTGTTCGGCGCCGTTCCGCCGCCGAGACGGCGGCCATTGGGGAATTGCGAATCGATGGCTGCATCGAGCGTAATGACGTCGCCAGTGGACCCGTCTGCGACAGGAATCGGGCGGCCGAGGTTGATAGCATTGATGATGTCGAGGCGAGGTCCTTTGAGCGTGGTCACCGCGGACGCGGGAACTCCGAGCGCCTTATAGATGCCGAGCGCTTCCGCGTCGCGCACGAGGACAGGGAAGAGAATGTCATTGCCAAAGCGGCTGACGTCCTTCATCGGATCGGTGTGCAGGTAGAGCGTCTGGCGCTGCGTTCCGACCAGACCGGCATTGAAGAGCGGCAGCGCATTACGGCCGACCTGTACGTAATTTCCGGAGCCGCGCAGGCCGGTTACGATATTGCTGCTGTCGACGGTCTGCGTCGCCTGACGGCTGATACTGACCCAGATGCGCAGCAGGCTGTCGGTCGACGACGTATTCAGCGTGCCATTGTGAGGAATTCCATTGGGAAAGAGATCGGCGGTCGGAACCTCGAGAGCAATCGATGAGACGTTGAAACCGGTGAAAACATCTTCAATGGGCGTACTGCGCGCTCCCTGGAGGCCGCCGAGATCGCCCTTGCCGAGGTTCACGAGGTCGAAGATGCCCTTCTCGTCGAGCTGATAAGGATCGTCGAAATCGCCGGCGATGATGCGCGCGCCGCCGGCCAGCGTCTGAATGAAACTGTCGATGAAGGTCTGATCGAAAAGACCGCGCTCGCGCGTGGCCGGATCGCCGGAATCGTAGCCTTTGAAAGCGCCGAGGCCGTAGACCAGACGGTCGGTCTGCGGGCCGTGATTGTTGGGGAGGACCTTCAGATTCTCGCCGATTACGACCGGATTGGGCTGACCCGGCGCCATGACCCGCGTGACCGTCATTGTCTCTGTACCGCCGGTCAGTTGCCACAGCAGCTCATTGCCGCCGCCGACGGCATCGGTCGGGCCTGGAGCGGGAGCGGGATTGAGCGTGTTCTTGAACTCGATGCGATAGACCGCTTCGTCCTTCAGGCTCGTTCCTTTGCCGATATGAAACTCATAACGGTAGCCATTGCAGGCCCGGAATCCCTGATTGCCCTGACCCGGCTCGTGCAGCGGGTTGTAATCCATGATCAGGTAGAGCTTGTCGTGCGCGCCGTTCGACACCCACGCAAAGGTGTCGGTGTTATCGGCACACGGTTCATTGAGGACGGCCAGCGCCTCGCGATGACTGGAGGCATAGGCTTGAGGCACCAGAATGGCGAGCGTTAACAAAAACGCTCCGGCCACACGTACTACGGGGGAGAGTCTCATTGTTTCTCCTTTGTTCTTACAGCGTTGTCGACTGCGTTGTTCGTTACAGCCGATCTACGGTGGGAGTGGACAAACGGTCGTACGATTTTCAGGAAGGAAAGAAGACGCGCTGAATCGACCAGTAGAGTCCGATTGCGGCGATGAGCAGAGATCCCGGGATGACGATGCGCTGCCGGTACCACGGCTTTCTGCGGAAAGGGAGTCCGAAAACGAGGAAGGCCGCCAGGATTACAGTGAGTTGTCCGCATTCCACGCCGGCGTTGAACGACAACAGCGCCGGGATGAACTCCGAACGCGGCAGGCCGATCTCCGTCAGAACGCCCGCGAATCCCATCCCATGCAGCAGGCCGAAGCAGAACACCACCACCGGCCGCCAGGCGTGCAGCTTCGACGTAAAAACATTCTCGATCGCGACATAGACGATCGACAGCGCAATGAGCGGCTCGACGATTCTTGGCGAGAGCGACACGACGCCGTAAACCGTCAGCGCCAGCGTAATCGTGTGCGCGAGCGTGAACGCCGACACCTGCCAGAGCACCGGCTTCAGATCGACGGCCAGCAGGAAAATGCCGAGGACGAAGAGGACATGGTCGAGGCCGCGCGGAAGGATGTGCGTAAAGCCGAGGCGGAGATAGAGCGTCACGATCTGCCAGCGCGTCAGAGGAACGACGGCGCGATCGAGCGGAAAGGGCGTGCTGGTCTTGCCGCCGTCGATCCATTGCGTGACGACGTCGCTCTTCCCTTCACTCTGAAGTTTCAGGACGAAGTAGCCCATGATCGCGTCGTCGGCGAAGGTGAATCGCGAGACGGACGGCGGCGTGCGTCCCGACAGCCGCAGCCGCGTCACGTTCGGCTTTCCTTCGACGGCCGATACGGCCATATTTTCGTGCGCGGCCGGCTTGCCGTCGAATGCGATGACCGCCGACTTTTCGATGCTGCGAAGAAAGACGTCCGGCGCGACGGCCATCCCTTTCGCCTGCAGCGGAAGATGCTCGCGGTCGACGAGCAGGTCGACGATGTACGTGCCGTCCTTGCGAAACATCGCCTCGACCTGCACCAAGCCGAGCTCGTGCGCGACGAGCGGGAGCGCGAACGCGGCGGCGAGGCAAAGCGCCGCGAGAAGACGCCGGCTCACTTCGGCAGCTCGAAGGTGATCGACGCCCACCAGCTTTCCCAATCGACTCCGGAGTCAGCCGGCGCGGCTTCCATGTGCACGGCCTTGATCAGCCAGAAGCCGCGGTGCGGGATCCGCAGCGTGACGAGGCCCTTCGCGTCGGTGCGCGCGCGCACGGCGTTGGCCGGATCGTCTTTGCTCATCGCCACGACCAGCACATTCGCGATCGGCTTGCCGCGAAAGGTAAGCGCGAGGGGCAGGTCACGGGAGCGCTTCATCGCGTATGGATTCGTGCGCGGAACCAGCTCCAGCGTAAATCCGAGCGGCGTATCGAACGACTCGACTCCCGGCGTCTCCAGCAGCGCTTTCGCGCAGCGGTAGAAACGCTCGCGTCCCGGCGCGGCTGACTGCCCATTCTTTTTCCGCGCGTCGACGATCCGCTCGAGGCCTTCATCGCGAAGGTATTCCTCGAACTTCGGCCCTTCCAGCGCGACCGGATACGCATTGCTCTGATAACCGATCCAGTGCAGGCCGCTCTCGCCGATGAACGCGATGCCCGCAGGATCGGCTCCGGGGCGCCCGACAACCGGCCGTTCCCCCGCGGAACCGCGCACCACGAATCGATCGATCAGCGGCGGGATGTTCGGCAGCGGATCGCCGGCCAGCTTCTGCCCTACGCGCAACGCGACCGTCACGCGGTCGCCGACAGCGGGATGAAACGTGGATGGCTCGATCCAGAAATCGTGCGCCGAGGCGCGAACGGCGAGCAAGGCGACGAAGATGGCGATGCTGAATCGCGTCATGTTCCTGTACTACGCGGCAGACACACGATTCGGATGTGCGCTCGAAGAAGAAACGATTCACCACAGAGGCGCAAAGGACACAGAGAAATCCCTCTCTGTGTCCTCTGTGTCTCTGTGGTTCAAACGGTTTCTCACGTCAATGCAGCAACTCCAGCACCGCCAGCGTCATCGCCTTGATCGCTCCGCGCAGTGTGGGATCGGGCAGCGGCGCGAAGCCGGACGAATGCAGCGACGGCAGCCGCTGTCCGCTGCCGATCTTCGCCGGATCGACTGCCCCGACGTTCAGCATGCAGATCGGAATCTTGCGGTCGACGCCGAAGCGTCCGAAGTCTTCGCTGACCATGAGCGGATCGATGCGGATGACATTCGCCGCGCCCATCCCTTTCGTCAGCGCCGCCGCGATCCGTTCCGTGAGCGCGGGATCGTTGTATGTCGAGTCGACCGACTCCCCTGCCAGCAGTTCGACCACCGGCATGCGATCCTCCGGAACACCGGCCGAAATGGCGATGCCCTTCGCGATCCGTTCGATCGACGCCACCACCCTCTTCCGCACCTCGGGTTTGTACGTCCGCACCGTCATCAGGAGCTGCACTTCGTCCGGGATGATGTTGCGCTTCGTGCCGCCGTGAATCGAACCGACCGTGACCACGACCGGATCGAGCGGCGAGTCCTCGCGGCTGACGATCGTCTGCAGCGCGGTGATGAACTGCGCCGCCATCACCACCGGATCCTTCGTCGACTGCGGCGACGCGCCGTGTCCGCCGAGGCCGCGGATGGTGACGTTGATCGAATCGGCGCTGGCCATCAGGTAGCCGGGCGTGTAACCGACCTGCCCCGCGGGCAGGTTGGAGTTGTCGTGAAAGGCGATCGCGTAATCGGGCTTCGGGAAGCGCTCGTACAGATGATCGCGCAGCATCCCGTCCGCGCCCTTCACCACCTCCTCGGCAGGCTGGCCGATCAGCATCAGCGTGCCGTGCCACTGCGATTTCATCTGCGCCAGCATCTTGGCCGTGCCGATGAGCGACGTCATGTGGATGTCGTGTCCGCAGGCGTGCATCACCGGCACATCGTCGCCGCTCTGGTTCTTCGCGCGCACCGTGCTCGCGTACGGCAGGCCGGTCTGCTCCTGCACCGGAAGCGCGTCCATGTCGCTGCGCACGAGCAGCGTCGGACCGCTGCCGTTGCGCATGATGGCCACGACGCCGTAGCAGGTCGCGCCCGGCTCGAGGTACTGGCCGACCGGATACGTCACCTCGTAGCCGAGCTCTTTGAGCCGCGACGCGACGAGCGCGGAGCTGTTCTTCTCCTGCATCGACAACTCGGGCGCGGCGTGGAGCTGTTTGTAAGTCGTCAGCAGCGACGGAATCTCACGATCGATCATCTGATCGAGTGATTGCGCACCTGCTGACGACGCCATGAGTACAAGGACGATTGCAATCTTCTTCATGGGGTGATTATGCGGCGATAATCGCCGCCATGTCGTGGGAAGCAGTCATCGGCCTCGAGGTTCACGCGCATCTCTCCACCGCTACGAAAATTTTCTGCGGCTGCCCGACCTCATTCGGCGCCGCTCCGAATACGCAGGTCTGCCCGGTCTGCCTCGGCTATCCCGGAGCGTTGCCGGTTCTGAATCGACGCGCCGTGGAGCTGGCGATTCGCGCGGCCATCGCTACCGGCTGCACGGTGCACGAGCGCTCGATCTTCGCGCGCAAAAACTATTTCTACCCCGACCTGCCGAAGGGCTACCAGATCTCGCAGTTCGACCGCCCGCTCGCCACCGGCGGCAGCATTGGACGCGTGCGCATCCTCCGCATTCACATGGAGGAGGACGCCGGCAAGTCGATCCACCGCGGCGACGTGTCGCACGTCGATCTCAATCGCGCCGGCACGCCGCTGGTCGAGATCGTTTCGGAACCGGACATCCGCTCTGCCGACGAAGCCGACGCGTATCTGACGCGCCTTCGCCAGATCCTGATGTACACCGAGGTGTGCGACGGCAACATGGAGGAAGGCTCGCTTCGTTGCGACGCAAACGTTTCCATCCGTCATCCCAACGATCCCCTCGGCACGCGCACGGAGATCAAGAACGTGAACTCGTTCCGCTACCTGCGCAGCGCGATCGATTTCGAAATCGCGCGGCAGACGGCCATCCTCGAATCGGGCGGCGTCATCACGCAGGAGACGCGGCTCTACGATCCGGCGGCCGGCGAAACGCGGCCGATGCGTTCGAAAGAAGAGGCGCACGACTATCGCTACTTTCCCGATCCCGATCTGCCGCCGCTCGTCGTGGCGCGCGCGTGGATCGACGAGATCGCGCGCTCGATTCCGGAGCTGCCGCACATTCGCGCGGAGCGCTACCAGCGCGACTTCGCGCTCAGCGCTGTCGATGCCGAGGCGCTCGTGACGTCGCGGGAGTTGGCGGAGTACTTCGAGTCGGTGGCCGAAACGAGCGGCAATCCGCGCGCGGCGGCGAACTGGGTGCGCAACGAATTGCTGCGCGTTCTCAACGAACAGAAAGCGGACATCGCCGGCTCGCGCGTGACTCCGGCCATGCTGGGACGATTGATCCGCCTCATCGACAGCGGCGCGATCGGCGGCAAGTCGGCGAAGGTGGTCTTCGACGAGATGGCGGTCAGCGGCGACGACCCCGACGCGATCGTGGAGCGCCAGGGGCTGTCGCAGATCAGCGATCCGGAAGTCATCCGCGACGCCGCCCGCCGCGTCATCGAACGAAACGCCGCGCAGGTCGAGCAGTACCGCAGCGGCAAGGCGCAACTCTTCGGATTTCTGGTCGGACAGTTGATGAAGGAGACGCGCGGGAAGGCGAACGCCGAACTGGCCAATTCGATTTTGCGCGAGTTGCTGGGGGCGTGATCATGCGGAGACGCGGAGAAAAGTGTTTTTTTGCCCGCACTAACCGGTAGGGAAACGCCTGGCTGCCGGCTCTCCTCGGTGTGTTCCCGGTCAATGAGGTTCACCAGGCCTTCCTCGAAACGTTGCTGCGAAATGTCGATGGCGTGGCCGGAACGATCCACGAACAGCGAGGCGAAGATCTCTACCTCACGGCGGCGCAGAACATCCCGCCGCCGGTGATCGCCATCGTCACGCACGTTCCGCACGGCAAAGGGATGGCCGGCGTGGCGCAGGTCAAAAAGCAGCCGGTGCAGACCTGCAATCTGCAGACGGACGACAGCGGCACGGTCAAGCCCGGCGCGAAGGCGGTCAACGCGCAAGCCGCCATCGCCGTGCCCGTGCTCGACGACGACGGCGACGTGCGCGCGGTCGTCGGCGTAGCCTGGGCTGACGAACGGCAACTCGATCCGGAATTCGAGCAGGCGATGATGCAGATGGCGGCGACGTTGCCGAAGGGTTGAAGGACAGCGTTGATCGGAGCGAGATGATGCCGAACGAATCTTCGGCGCGTTGTCGAGATCGAAACCAATCTGATCTCGAGCGAATCCATCGTCGGCAGCGTAGCTGCCATAAGGACCGTAGCCCCCGGTTTTAACCGGGGGTTTCGAATCCGTTGAATCTCATGAGCCCGTTTTAACGGGCGAAAGAACGTTTCGCGCCATCCGCTCTTTCGCCCGTTGAAACGGGCTCTCAAATCAGGCCGCATCCGATGTCCCCCGGTTAAAACCGGGGGCTACGGTTCTCACGACGGCTTCGCCGCCGGAATGGAGTTGTGACTTCATCGCGGCTCGCAGCGCCGCTGCGCGTTACTCCCGGAACGACGCCACGACGTCGATCGCGCGGCGGATGTCGTCGGAATTGTTCGCCAGTCCGATCGATGCGCGCACCGCGCCGACAGCGGTGTTGGTGCATTCGGCGAAGCGTTCCGGCGTGAAGTCGTTGCCGAGGTTGGCGAGGCAGGCGGCGATGCGGGTTGGGTCGAGTGCGAAGGCGGCCTCCGACGCGCCGGGATTGCAGAAGCAGCCGCCGCGAAGGGATACGTTTGTGCGGCGCGCGCGGGTTTCCATGAGCGTGTACGAAATCGGAGTTCCGGTCCGGTCGCAGACGTTGAACGCGATCGCGCCTCCGCATGCGCTTCGATCGCGCGGCCCGTAGATGCGCACGAGCGGCGTACCGTTGGCGTGGCGAAGTGCGCGAAGTTCGTCGACGAATTCGCGCGCGAGTTGCGCGACGTGCGCGGTGATGCGCGGCATCGTCACCTCGTCGAGCAGATCGAAGCCGGCGTCGAGCGCGGCGATGTTGAGAAAGTCCGGCGTACCGTCTTCGAAGCCTTCGTGACGCGCGCGAAGACGATGCGCGTCGGCGGCGACCGATGCGTACATCACCGTTCCGCCTGCGAACCACGGACGGCGCAGCCGCGACAACGCATCGCGCCGCGCCACGAGCGCACCGAGGCCTGTCGGATAGCCGAAGAGTTTGTAGAACGAGAGCGCCGCGAAATCGGCAGGACATCGGCGCAGGCTCAACGCGTGACTCGGGACGAAGGCGGCGACGTCGAGCAGAACGTCGAAGCCGAGGGCGTGCGCTTTCGTGACGAGGTCGAGCGGATGCTGCACGCCGGAGAAATTCGACTGCGCCGGAAACGCCACCAGCCCTTCCCCATCCAACGATGCCTCGGCCAGCAGCAGCTCCGCATCGAGCAGGCGCAGATCGGGATCGAGCGGCAGGTAGCGAACGGGCGCATCCGCGCGCCGCGCGTACTCGCGGATGCCGTTCACGGAGTTGTGATTGTCCGCGGCCAGAAAGAGTCCGCGCTCTTTCGAAAACGGATAGGCCTCGGCCACGAGCTTGATGGCCGCGCTGGTGTTGGCGGTGAAGATGACGTCGTGCGTCGATTCGTCGACGTCGAGAAATCGCAGCAGCCGCCGCCGCGCGTTGTCCATGACGGCGGTGCTCGCACGCGACGGCGCCGAGTCGGAGTGCGGATTGCCGAAGATGCCCTCGCGAAGAATCTCGTGATGCGCGCGCAACTGCGAGTCGCCATACAACGCGCTGCCGGCGTAATCGAGATAGGCATGATGCTGCGCATCGAGCCGGCCGAACTCGCGGTCGCGCAACTCGTCGAACAACGTGCGGGTGTCGATTCGCGCAGCGCTCAGCATCCGCGCCTCCGCACGTACTTTGCGTCGGCATGCATCGCCGGAAGCTTGTCCACGACGCGCGGCACGCCGCCGAAGTAGCGGCTGACAACGCTGGCGCGTTCATACGCGGCGCGTGCGGACAGCGGCGCGTCCGCGGTGATGGTCGGATTCATCACCTCGTCGATCCACGCCTGCATCCCGCCGCGAAGGATGTAGACATCTCGATGCACGCTCCGCTCGCCGCCCGCGACGAAAACGATCGTGTCGTCCGCCGCAAAGGTCGTCGTTGATGTGAACCGCTCCGCGCGCGGCAGGTGATACTCATCGAACTCCGCCTCGGATCGCACATCAACGATGCGCAGGTTCGGCTTGCGATCGCGAATCCATTCCGCCAGCTCGACCGGCGCGACGCTTTGAATCGACGGCGCCTTTCCAGCGAACAGCGCGAGCACGCCGAGGATCGCGGCCGCCGCGGCGAGCGCGCGTCTCACGCCCGTTTCTCCAATCGTTCCGCGACCTGAAACGCGATCAACGCCATCGCCACGATCGCACAGACGATGACGCCATACGGAACGCGCAGCAACTCGGGCAGCGTCAGCGATCCGCGTGACGTGCTTTCGTAAAACTCGCGCAGCGGCGCGAACACCAGTCCCGTCACCAGCACGCCGCTGAACATCCCCATCATCACCATCGCCCCATCCCCTCGGCCTGTCGCCGCGGCCACGCACGACGTGCCCGGACACAATCCGGCGACGACGAAGCCGACGCCGAAGAGCAGACCGCCGGCGAGTTGCGGCCCGAGGAACGTCTCGGGGATGTAGACCTGCGACAGATCGAGGATGCCGAGGCGCGAGAGCCAGAACGCGCCGAGCATCGCTGTGACGATGGCGCTGAACATCACTTTGAAGACCGTCAGATCGGTCAGGTAAAACTGGCCAGCTAGTTTCGGTGCGCTCCCCAATCCGGCGCGTTCCAGCGTCCAGCCGAAGGTAATTCCGATCAGGACAGCGACGGCGTACGGATTCATCGCCACGCCCTCTTGACGAACGGCGCGAAGGCGTAGGCGCCGGCGAACGCGGCGATCATGAAGACCCACGCGCCCGCGCTGAGCAGCGCGCCGCCGGTCAAGGCTAGCCCGCTCGTGCATCCGCGCGCGAGCACGGCGCCGACCCCCATCACCGCTCCGCCGCCGAACGCGTACGCGAGCCGCGAGCGTCCGCTGATGTTTGGCCCGCGTTCGATCGCCGCGCGCAATCGTCCAGCGAAGAGCGCGGAGAGAAATCCGCCGCCGATCACGCCCGCGATTTCGAACAGCAGCCATTCGCGCCATGGTCCGTCGCCTGCCAGATAGCGCGCGAAGTACGGATTGGCAGCGGCGCGCGACGGCGACGCCGCCGCCGCCACGACGCCCGCCGCGCTGCTGGCGAACGCGCCGGACGCGCCGAGGCCGCGTCCGGCGAAGACAAAGGCCGCGAGCAAAACCAATCCGAGACAGACGCCGGCCAGATACGGGTCGGCATAGCGGCGAGGAGGCGTGCTCACTTGCCGGCTTTCTCCGACGGATTGTCGACCGGATAATCGGTGTGGCGCGACCAGTCCTCGAACGATCCGTCGTACAGCAGCACCGGATGCCCGAGCATGCGCGCCGCGAACAGCATGGCCGTGGTCTGCTGGCCGATGTGGCAGTAGCCGATGACCGTGTCGTTCGGCTTGACGCCGGCTTTGGCAAAGATCGCGGCTAGTTCATCGTTCGACTTCAACAGCAACCGATCGTCCGTAATCGACGTGAACGGAATGCTCAGCGCACCGCGAATGTGCCCCGTCCGGTGTGGCGTTCCATGCGACCCGCCGCTCTGGACGCCGTCATAAAAGGCCGCATCGCGTCCATCGACGACGGCGATTCCGGGTGTTCCAATCCGCGCTTTGACCGTTTCCGCATCGACCACGATCGGACGCAGCTTCAACGGCGACAGCGATCCCGTTTTCGCCGGCGCCACATCCTTCGTCACCGCCCCACCCGCGCGAACCCACGCCTCCTGCCCGCCATCGAGCAGCGACGATCGCGCGCCGAGTCCCGCATAGTCGAGCGTGAAGATGACGCGCGTCGACGGCGACACCCAATCCTTGCCGTAACAAACAATGACGCGCGATTTGTCCGAGATCCCCAGCCCCTCCAGCCGATGCCGCAAATCCTCCGCCGGCGGCATCTCCAGCATCAGCCCCTTCCCGCTGTGATCCGAAATCGAGATGTCCTGCAGCGACACGAATCGCGCCCCCGGGATATGCGCCGCCTCGTACTCCGCCTTGTCCCCAACATGCAGCAGGACGAGATCAGGATCAGCGAGATGCGCCTTCAGCCAGCTCACATCGACCACAAGGTTCTGCCGCGGACTGGCAAACGCCGTCGCGGCCATCAAACAAAGCAAAAGCATCTTCTTCATCGAGGTCTCCTTCGATGATGAGGATGCGTCCGGCGGCACACCGTGTCGTCAGGTTTGCAGCGAATGGGATCGGGAGGGGGGCGAAATGGGCGGAAAGCCCCCGCCTGTACGATGAAGAAACAATGTCCAGGATGCGAGCGCAGCCTGTTCGTGATCACAATTCGCGAGGCGCTCAAGTTGCGAGATGCGGTGAACTGCGTCGCTCCGTCCGGCGAATTGCCGTCTCGATGATCCCTGCGAGGCGCAGCGACTCCCTGCTCATTGGCGCTCCACTTAAACGACCAGTTGCCCACATTCCTATACCGACGAGGAACACGGACAGGAAAGTGAAGGGGGCGATAAAAGGGAGCGCCAGGGTAAGGGTCACTGCGATTACCGCGGCGGTCGCGATGGGCTTAGCGGCGGACTTCGGTTTTGCGATCCTCAGCCACATCTGGACAGCGGATATTGCGTCCGGATCTTCAAACGCGCGTGCCGCAATCGACCTGGATGCGCTGCCGGGCGGATGATCGCCCAGGCAGGAGTGCTTCGTTACGTCACGGAAGTCGACTCCTTGAATTCCATCCAGCGGTTCGTGGAGGGGATAGGGACATATCAGCACCGGTACGACGGTCTTGTCACGGCCGAGCGCGGTCTGCACCTCGGTCTCGACATATTTCGATTTCGCCGCGTGACAGCACCAGATCACGATCACAGTACGGGAACCAGCAAGTGCTTCCGCGATGCTTTCCTTCCACCGATCACCCGGCGCGATCTGTGCGTCCCAGAAGATCTTCCGGTTGCTCACACTGAGAAGCTTCACCACCGGCTGGACCAGTGCCTCGTCACGGCGGCTGTACGAAATGAACGCGTCGTACTCGATCATAAGGAGTGAGTGAGTGACGGCGATACTATCTTCCGTCGCCATGATCGACAAAGTCATTCCCTTTGCAGCAAAGCTGTGAAGAAGATTCCCGATGAGTGACGCTCGTCGTCGATGGTTCGGGCTCTGCGTATCGCGCCTCCGCGCGCCATCAAACCCGCGCATGCCACGGTGCGTCGCACACGACCTGCAACGCTGCGGCTCTCAGTGGTAGGGAAGTCCCGGGTTGCTGGCCCTCTAAGGTATGGAGTTGCCAACAGTACCATCCCCTAGGGGAGCGACACCTTTGCCGAAACGATAACTTTCGCTATGAGATGTCCCGCCACGTAACAGCCTCCATCGGTAGTCCACGACGAGATCGTGATGACGACGCTGCAGCACACGACTTTCTGAGACGCTGAAAGGGACGCGCGTGCAACCACGGCTTAGCTCGTTGAAGTCCTTGGCCACGGTGGTTTCACCGGCAGTTCCGCGTGACCCGATGCCGCAGCTCCAGGCTTACTACGACGAACACGCATCGCAGGCGAGGCAACATGAGAACAGCCGTCATCAGATTACCGCGCTGGTTCTTGCGATCACGGGTGCACTCGTCGGCATCGTGACGAGCGTGAAGCTGGCGGCGAATGCTTGGCCTGCTGCGTCGGCCCTGGTGGTGATCGGCTTGGCCGGTTACTTCGCGGCTGCGAAGTACTACGAACGATTCCGTTTTCACACAAGCATCATGGAGGCGATCCGTGGAGAGATTGAACGGCTGATGGCGGGCGGCGTAGGGGTAACGCCGTTGAGCGTTCTGCGGCATCGCGGTGAAAACTGGCATTACAAGAACTTCGTGTGGCCTGGCTGGTTCCGCACCCGCAGCAACGCACAAGCGAATGCGGGATCGCGAATCGCGCGGGCGCGGACGCACATGTTTTGGGAGCTGCTTCATCTGGCTGTTGTGCTGTTGGGAGTAATCTTGCTGGTGATGATCGCGTACAACCATGGCGGAAGTGACTCGCCGGCGGACGTGACGATCATTCATTAGCAATAGGCGTTGCGGAGAAAGTAAGAGCCGGTCTGCTGAATGCCATCCATGCGTTCTCGGCGGCATCGGAAAGCTTCAGAAGCTCTACTGAAGGAGTGAGAGCGCCGGGGCTCCGGCACGGCGCTTGCCGGTGGTGCGAGTGAGGCCGCCGTGCTTTGAAGTCAGCGCTGCCGGCACGCAGCAAAGGGAGCGGGGCGCCCCAACGACAAGAGGTCTGTGTCATGCCGCATTGACCCTGCCGGTACTCCGAGTGAGGCTACATTCGCCGAACCGACGTCATGACCTTCGCGCTCCCCCATTCGCCTTTCGGGGCGAAACGACCCGCGGCTTCGTCCTTCCCTTCGATCTACGCAATGCCGTGAGCTCGTCCCACTCCTTCAGCATCGATCGGACGAGCGCGTCCTTTTCGATCGCCCCTTCGAGGACGTCGGCCAGTTCATCCGATGGAATGTCCGGCTCCGGACTGTGGAACGACCCTTCCCGCAGGCGGCTCACCGTGCGGCGAACCTCCGCGTAGGTCATGGAGGGCGCGAGCCAGGGGTAGGCTTCCCTGATCTGCTCGAAGCGGACGAACATCGAGTCGAGACGCTTCCGGGACTGCTCGATGAGAAATTCGCGATCTTTCGTTCTCATTGCGCGTTCTCTCTTTCTCATGGCGGGCGGGAAAACGACCGGGCGCGCCTTGCACGCGCCCGGTCTCCCTCCCATGAAAATTATGACTCTAAGTCTCGAACGTGGTTACGGGTACCGGAGACGACGGCGGTGCAGGAGCCTGCGCCGCTTTCTTGCGGCGATTGAAACTCTTCAATCGCTTGATCTCGGCCACGTGCGGTACGAGCGCTGCGTGAGCCGGATCGCGGGACAATTGCTCCCCGATCGTGAACGCCCGCGAGGCGATGGCCGTGATGCGCTGGCGGCGAACGAGGTTTGCCCCGGCGACGCCGTTCAGCGTCGCCCGCAGCTCATCCTCCACCGCCGTCCAGCGATTGGCTTCGTCATACAATTCACGCACGGCGGTGGCCGGCTGGCCAACCGCCTGCGAGACGATGTCGAGCGCTCCGATGACGTTGATCGACGCCTGCAGAATCGGATTCGTCGTCCGTGCGCGATTGCGCAGCGTCGTGCGTTGTGCGGCCGTCAGCGGCGTCACCTCGCCGATCCTCTGGCGCAGTACGCGCAACTCCTCCACCGCCTGCTCGGGCGTCAATGCCGGCGCGGGCAGCGGGATCTCCTCCACAGCGGCGGCCGGGGTGATTCTTTCGTGGTTCGTGGTTTCGTGATTGGTAGACATCTGGTCCTCCTTAGACCATTGGTTAAGGCCGGAGGAACCAACGAGCACTTTGTGCACGAGTGCAGGCGGCCACCGGCTGGAGGAGACGGCCACGCGCCGCTCTTCCGGTTGATGTTTTCCCGAAGTGCGCACACTTCGAGAGCCCACGGCAGGAGGAGCAACGCTCGACTCCCGCAGGGATGAGAACCGCACTATCCAGCGCACCTTCTCACCCGTTGGCCGCCGGGAACGCGGGGCTCTGCGCACGTTGCAAGGAATCAACACGCTCTCGGCGATGACGATCTTGTCGGAGATGGGCGACCTGCGGCGGTTCGCAACGGCACCAAAGCTGATGGCAGCAGTCGGTGTGGTTCCTTCTGAGTACAGCACCGGCGATAAGACGAACCGCTTCTCCATCACAAAGACAGGTAACGCGCATCTTCGACGCGTTGCGGTCGAAGCAGCATGGCAGTATCAGCGACGACCGACGCTGGGTCGAACGATCAAGGCTCGACGAAAAGATCAGCCGAAGGCGATCGTCGAGATCGCAGAGAAGTGCGAGAAACGGCTGCATGCGAGGTTCTATCGAATGACCAGCAGGAACAAGAAGTCGACCGTGGCGGTGGTGGCGGTAGCACGGGAGCTGCTCGGTTTCATCTGGGCCATCGGACAGATCGCACATCCTTGAACGAAAAACCTGTGCAACCGCGCCGTCGGCCGAGGGTCCGGCATTCGAAAGGAGAACCCTTGACACCGGCTATTACTGACACCAGAACAGCGGTGACTCACGTAGGTAGATCGAGGCAGCTCCCGACGGACACATGTCTTGCGGTAACCAACCCGCGCATATCAGTGTGATCATCGTCGCTGCATTCCCCCTCGGTCGACGGGACGGCTGCACAAAGCAAAATCAAAGGCAAAGCGCATCAAGGAGAAAGCAAAGTCAAAGGCATCACGATCACCCTGAAGTTGACATGTCACTCCATATCAGCCGGTGGTCGCGGCGAAGCGCGAGACCACCGGGTTCACGATGGCGCGATGGCGCGATGGCGCGATGGCGCGATGGTATCCGACCGCGGCAGCGGTCGCGGAGGGAATTCACGGCGCGTTGTATTTGGTACGCGACCCCATCCGGGGTCAATGACCGGTTGCTGCCGATTTTCCGGTGGTCTCGCGCTTCGCGCGCGACCACCGGCTACCGTACGAAACGCCTCCGGCGTTTGAGACGCGCCGCCGAGCCGGCGGCGGTCCAGCCGGCCAGCGGCCGGCGCTACCCGAACAAACTTCGAAACTGCTTCGGCAGCGCCGCCGTGAACACCAGGTGCTTCCCGGTGGTCGGGTGGTCGAAGCCGAGGAGTTTGGCGTGGAGGCCGAGGCGGCCTAGGGGGTTCGTTTTCGCGCCGTACATCTTGTCGCCAGCGACTGGATGTCCGGCCTCGGAGAGATGCGCGCGGATCTGGTTCTTGCGGCCGGTTTCCAGCGTGACTTCGAGCATTGAAAGTATGGGGTACGCGCTCTTCGTTTCGATCGTGCGGTAATGCGTGATGGCGTGTTTGGCGTCGGGATGCGCGGCGACGCTGACCATTTTCAAATCGCGTTGCTCGAGGAGATTCGATTCGATCGTCCCCTCGGCGGGCTCAATCGCGCCTTCGATGATGGCGACGTAAATCCGCTCGACGCTGTGGATCATGAACTGTTCCTTCAGCCGCTCGCGGGCGAAGAAGTTCTTGGCGAAGACGAGAACGCCCGAGGTCTCGCGGTCGAGGCGATGAACGACCTGGATGCGTTCCTCGCCGGCGCTGCCGAGGTATTCGTTGAGATAGGCCTGGGCCGTCGCTTCGCGTTCGCGCTCGGTGGCGACCGTCAGCAGACCGTGTGATTTGAGGATCACGATGACGTCGCGGTCTTCGTGGAGGATGGCGATGCCGGGCGGGAGGACGCGCTGGTCGGAACGGGCCACGACTTCGACAATCTCGTCGGGATCGACGATGCGTTTGGCGTCCTTCTCGGTCGCGCCGTTGACGCGCACGCGGCCGTTCTGCAGTAGCTGGCGAAGAGTCGTCCGCGACGAGTCGGGATAGAGCGCCGCGAGGACGTCGAGCAGCGGCTGCGATTCGGTGCGCGGCATGATGCGCATTCTGTCAGAGGCGACGCTACAATCGCGCGCCAACGGAGGACGCATGGATTACAAAATCGTCGGCGACGTGATGCAGGCGCTGCAGGTTCAACTGCATCAGAACGAAGAGCTGTACGCCGAGGCCGGCGCGATGCTGTACATGGGTCCGGGGATCGATCTGCAGGCGCGCATGCAGGGCGGATTGATGAAGGGGTTGATGCGCAAGTTCCTGGCCGGCGAGTCGTTGTTCATGAGCGTCTTCCGCTGCACGACGGCGTCGGCGCACCTGGCGCTGGCCAATCCGATCGCGGGGAAGATCATCCCGATTCAGCTCAACGGAAACACGATTCTTGCGGAGCGCAACGCGTACCTCTGCGCGATCGGCAACATCGATCTGACGGTGGCGTTCACGAAACGATTCGGCGCGGGACTGTTCGGCGGCGAAGGCTTCCTGCTTCAGAAGATCAGCGGACAGGGATTGGTGTTCCTCCACGCCGGCGGCAACATGATCGAGTTCAATCTCACGGCGGGCGAGCAGCTTCGCGTCGATACGGGCTGCATCGTGTCGATGGCGGAGACGGTCGACTACGACATCCAGTTCGTCGGCGGATTCCGCAACGTGCTCTTCGGCGGCGAAGGATTGTTCTACGCGACGCTGACCGGACCGGGACACGTGGTTTTGCAGACGCTTCCGTTCAGCAGGCTGGCGAATCGGTTGATGGCCGCGGCGGGAGGGCAGCATCGGGATGAGGCGAAGGGTCTCGGCGGTCTTGCGGGGGATGTCCTCGGGAACCTGATTTCGGGGGATTGATCGGAGAGGCAATGTTGAATGTTGAATGTTGAATGTTCAATGTTGAATGAGGAAACCCAATCAGATCGTCGACTACGACGAACGGCGGCCCTTTCATTCAACACTCAACATTCAACATTGAACATTCAACATTTGCCTTTGACGTTCGTCTTACTTCAGAGCGAACACCACCGACACCGTAAACGCCAACTCCTCCGATCCGCTCTCCACCGGCACCTCGGATACCGCCTGCGCGGCCATGACGCGGCCGACCATAGGACGCGGCGGCGGATTCGATACGCCGCCGCCTTCGGTGATGGCCATCGCAGGTCCTAGCGTGCGGCCGGCGGCTTGCGCGAGGAGGGTCGCTTTCGCGCGCGCGTCGGCGAAGGCGGCGCGAAGGCCTTCATCGCGTCCGCGGGCGGGATCGGAGACGGAGAACGACAATCCTGATGACTGGTTCACGCCCGCGCCGAGGGCGGCCTGGAGCAGCTTGCCGGCGGCGGCGATCTCTTTCTTCGTCACTGTGATGCTGTTGGAAACCTGGTAGCCGAGGAGGCGCGGGAGCTTGCCTTGCTGCTGTTGGCTGTAGTCCTGCTGCGGATAGATCGAGAAGTTCGACGTCTGGATCTCCTCCGGTTTCGCGCCGGCGTTCTTCAGCGCGGCGATGACGGCAGCGACCTTGCGGTTGTTCTCGTTCACCGCCTCTTCGACCGTCGGCGCGATGGTCTGTACGGAAACGTTGAAGGAGAAGCGGTCCGGCGTGGTGGTGACGCGTGCGCTTCCGGTGACGCTGACGGTATCGACGGGCGCCGGCTCGCGCGGCGGCATCGATTGCGCAAACGCGGTCACGGAAACGGCAAAGGTGAGGGATGCAATCAAAACTCGTTTCATGGAAACCTCTTTCTTTGAAAACATCATCGGCACGTTACAATGCGCGCCTCCAAATCTGCGACGCGCGTGCCGCTCGCGGCGTTTCACGGAGACAACTTACGAATGGCTGATCCCAACGACAGGGTGCCGGGACAGGTACCCGGGCGGTACTACGTCGATACGCAGTGTATCGATTGCGATCTCTGCCGCGAGACCGCGCCGGCGAACTTTCAGCGCAACGACGAGGAGGGATTCTCCTACGTCTACAAGCAGCCGGAGACCGAGGAAGAAGAGACACTCTCGAAAGACGCGCTGGACAATTGTCCGGTGGAAGCGATCGGGAATGATGGGTGAGGCAGTAGATCAGTAGATTAGTCGATCAGTCGATCAGGGGTTTGCCGCGGATCGCTTTCTTGAATCCACGAATCTGTGGAGTGGTAAGTCGGAAAGTGACCTCACCCCTCTGATCCTCTGATCCACTGATCCACTGATCCACTAATCTACTAATCCACTGCCTCAGTGCGTTTTCTTGTCCACGCTCACCTGATCGTGCCAGTTCTCGGCGAGCAGGACTTCGATCAGTTCCTGCAGCTCTTCCATGTGGAACGGCTTGGTCAGCGCGGCGGTGCGGTTGTTGCCCTTGGTGATGGTGAGGATGTCGCCCTTGCCTGACGCCACCACGACCGGCGTCTGTTTGCCCTGCGTGACGAACCAGGCGATCCACTCCTCGCCGCTCATGCCACCGGGGAGGTTGAGGTCGAGCAGGATCAGGCGGGTGTCGGGATTGCGCTGCAGCAGCGACATCCCTTCGGTGGCGCCGGTGGCCGAGAGCACTTCGTAGCCGCGCTTCTGCAGGTACGACTTGTAGAGCGCCAGGACCTCGGGGTCGTCTTCGATGGCGAGAATCTTGTTCGCGTCGTTGGCCTGTCTCGCTGCTTCCGTCATCATAGGTGTAGCTCCTCGACTTGCAGGCCGACTCATGCGAAAGCCGTGCTAACCTCGAAAGCGATGGGGATCGCCCTCTGGATGCTCTGCGCGGCGGCGGTCTTTCTGGCGATCCGCTTCGTCCGGTTCGGACGCCCGGCGAGCTGGATCGGCGAGCTCTTCGCGGTCGTCATCGGCGCTCTCATCCTCGGCGCGACGGCAACGGCGCTCGATTTCGGCGGCTGGAAGGAGCCGGACTGGCGGGCCGGACTCTTCGTGCTCTTCGCAACGGCCGCAATCGCCGGCGCGATCCGAATCGCTCGCCTGGCGATGTCGAAGCCATGATCCGCGGCGCCATCACACTGCTGCTCATGACCGTGAACGCGGTCTTCTGGGGCTCACTCATCGCCCTCCTCGGCATCGCAAAATTCGCGATCCAGTTCACCGCCCCGCGCAGCCGCGCCCGCACGCGGGTCATCCTGATCCTGGCGTCGATGGGCGCACATTGGGTGGCCGGCGACGACCGGATCTTCGACGCCATGCTGCCGACGCGATGGCAGATCGAAGGGATCGGTGACGACGTGCGTCCCGACGGCCACTACCTCATCGTGGCCAATCACGTGTCGTGGGTGGACATCTTCGCGCTCCAGCGCGCCTTCCACGGCCGCGCGGCCTTCATCCGCTTTTTTCTGAAGCGGCAGCTCTTCTGGGTTCCGATCGTCGGGCAGGCCTGCTGGGCGCTGGAGTTCCCGTTCATGCGCCGTTATTCGCCCGAGTATCTGGCCAGGCATCCCGAAAAGCGCGGCACCGACCTGGCCACGACGCGCAAGGCCTGCCAGCGCTACCGCAACTTCCCCGTGGCCATCCTGAATTTTCTGGAAGGAACGCGCTTCTCGAAACATAAACAGGCAGATCAGCAGTCGCCGTACCGGCATCTCCTTCGCCCGCGCATCGGAGGGATCTCCTTCGTCCTCGATGCGCTCGGCGATCAGCTCGACGCGATGTACGACGTCACCCTCGCCTATCCACCCGACAATGACGTCACGCTCGGCCGCTTCCTCACCGGCCGCGTCCCGCGGATCATCGTCCACGCGCGTCGGCTGGCGATCCCCGCATCGGTCGACCGAACGTGGCTCGACGCGATGTGGAAGGAGAAGGACGAGTTACTGTCGCACTTCCTCTCTCCGCGTCCCCGCGACTCCGCGTGAAAGGCTTTTCGAATGAACGACCACGACTTCGCCGAAGCCTTCGAACGCTGCGAGATCGCAGGCGATGCCTTCCATCATCGCGACCACGTCCGCCTGGCCTGGATCTACCTGCGCCAGATGCCTCCTCTCGATGCACTCAGGCGTTTCGTCGAATCGCTGAAACGCTTCGCCGTACACAACGGCGTCCCGAACCTCTACCACGAGACCATCACCTGGGCGTATCTGCTCCTGATCCACGAACGGATGGAGCGAAATCCAGTCGACGACTTCGAGACCTTCGAAGCCGCCAATCCCGATCTCTTCACTTGGAAGCCGTCGATCCTCGACCGCTACTACGACCGTGAGACGCTCGATTCCCCCCTCGCCCGGCGCACGTTCATCATGCCCTCCTCTGCCGCGCGGCCCTAAGGCTGACAGGCTTCGGCCTGTTGACTTCAGGCCGCGCCCTGTCGGCGTCAGGCTGCGGCTCGAAATCGACAGGCTTCGTCCTTTCCGGATTCAGGCCTCGCTCTGACGGCGTCAGGCCGCAGCTCGAAATCGACACGCTTCGCCCTGTCCGGCTTCAGGACTCACCCTGACGAAGGTCAGGGTGCGGCTCGAGAGCGACAGGCTTTTTCTTGTCGATTTCAGGCCTCGGCCTGACGACGCTCAGGCGATGGCCTGTCGAAGGACAGGCCGTGGATCGAGAGCGGCAGGCTTCGGCCTGTCCGACTTCAGGCCTCGGCCTGACGGCGTCGCGCCGCGTCTCGTCCTCATATACGAAAGTCTTCGTTGACAACGACGAAAAACTTCGTATGATGGGCTGCGTATACGAGGAAATGATCATGAGCGACCGACAGCCACCACGACCTACCGACTCCGAGCTGGCCATCCTGCGCGTGCTCTGGGAGCTCGGACCGAGCACCGTCCGGGACGTCCACGAGCAGCTCAACAAGGATGGCGCCACCGGCTACACCACCGTCCTCAAACTCCTGCAGATCATGACCGAGAAAGGACTCGTCGTCCGCGACGAGACCGAGCGCGCGCACGTCTACCAATCGCGTTACGGCGAGCAGAAGACGCAGCGCCAGCTCCTGACCGATCTGGCCGAGCGCGCTTTCGGCGGTTCGGCCACGAAGCTGGTCATGCAGGCCCTCTCCGGACGCAAAGCAAACACCGCCGAGCTGAACGCCATCCGCGAACTGCTCGACACCCTCGAAGGAGAATCGCGATGAACGGAATCAGCACACTCCTCGGTACTCCGCTCGCTCAAGCCATCGGCTGGGCTCTGCTCCATCTGCTCTGGCAGGGCGTCCTTGTCGCCGCGATCCTGGCCGCGACGCTGGCGCTGCTCTCGAAGCACAGCGCGAACGCGCGCTACCTCGCCTCCTGCGGCGCCCTCGCGCTGCTGGTGGTCCTCGGAGCGGCGACGGCGTATCAGGCCTACGACGGCAGTCACGCGATCGCGGCGGACAACGGCGTCCAGCTTGTCTTCGCGCCTGCCGCCGAGATCCAATTGACTACCGACACGGCATCGCCCGCGCCCGAATCGCGGCTGGCGATGCTCGCCTCCTTCGCCAGATCCCATCTCCCGCAGATCGTCCTGGTGTGGCTGACCGGCGTTCTGTTGCTCTCCGTCCGCCTGCTCTTCGGATGGCTGCGCGCGCACGCGATCGCGAAGAAAAATGCCACCGAGGCCGCGCCGGAATGGCAGCGCAGCGCGCGGCGTCTGGCGCAGGCGCTCAAGATGAATCGCGCCGTCCAGCTCCTCGAGTCGGCGGCGGTCGAAGTGCCGACCGTCATCGGCTGGCTGCGGCCGGTGGTCCTGCTGCCGGCTACGTCGCTGACCGGACTCTCCACCGAACAGATGGAGATGATCCTCGCGCACGAGCTGGCTCACATCCGCCGCAACGACTTCTTCGTCAACCTGATGCAGGCCGTGATCGAGACGCTGCTCTTCTACCATCCGGCCGTGTGGTGGATTTCGAACCGCATCCGCGTAGAGCGCGAGCACTGCTGCGATGACGTCGCGGTGGCCGTCTCGGGCAAGCCGCTCGTCTACGCCCGCGCCCTCACCCGCCTGGAAGAGCTGCGCATCGAAGACGCGCAGGCCTTCGTGGCCGCGAACGGCGGCTCGCTCATGGGCCGCATCCGCCGGCTAGCCGGCGCGCGCGCCGAATCGCCGAATGCACCGTCGCGTTTCGTCGCCGGCGCGGCACTGCTCACCGTGCTGCTGGCGCTGATCATCGCGCCGTCGCTGCCGCTGCGCGGACAACAGCAGAAAGCCGAGACGCCCACGCCGAAGCCGCAGGCGTCGCAGACCACGGTCGACGTCAAGGCCGACAACGCCGCCGATGAAGACGACTCCGACGATATGGAAGCACCCGAGGCCGATGATGCCGATGACGCGACCCCGGTGATTGCGCCGCACGCGGTCATCGCCGGAGTTCCGGGCGGCATTCCGGGCGGTGTCGCCGGCGGAGTTGCCGGCGGCGTCACTGGCGGAGTGGCCGGCGGCGTACCGGACGGAATCATCGCCAACATCGCCCCTGCGGTTCGCGCCTCGGTAGCCGCCGCGCCGCGCATCGCCATGCGCGCGCTGGCAAACGTCAACCTTGACGAGATCGATATCGAGGCGCCCGACGCACCGAGGGCGCCGCGGACGCCACGGGCGGATCGTCATCGCGGCCGTCACATTGGCGAAGGCGGCAAGCTCACCGTCGACGATCTGATCGAGCTGCGCGCTGCCGGCGTCACGCCTGCCTACATCGACACCATGCGCAACGCCGGACTGGGCGAGCTGTCGCTCGACGAAATCGCCGAGATGCGCGCCGTCGGCGTCACCCCCGAGTACATCAAGTCGCTGCGCGACGCGGGCATCCACTTCACGAACGCCCGCGACCTCACCGATCTGCGCGCCATCGGCGTCACCGGCCAGTACCTTTCGGATATGCGTGCCGCCGGCTACGGCAACCTGACCACGAAGCAGCTCACCGAACTGCGCGCCATGGGTGTGACGCCGGCCTACATCAAGCTGATGGCGGACGCCGGCTACCGCAACCTCACGCCGAACGAGCTGGTCGAGCTGCGCGCGCAGGGCATCCGTCCCGAGTTCATCAAGTCGCTCAACGACGCTGGTTACACGAACCTCTCCGTCAAAGATCTCGTGCGCATGGCCGCGATGGGCGTGAACGCCGATTTCATCCGCGACCTGGCCAAGTACAAAGTGAAGTAACGCTTTTTCGCAAACCTTCTAACAGGACGCCCTTCCCGGGCGTCCTAACAGGTTGAGGAGATAACCAAATGCGCCGCACCCTAGCTCTTGCTCTGTTCTTTTTTCTGGCCGCTTTCACCGCGCGCGCCGCGTCGCCGCATGGCGCCTGGCATCTCACCCAGCGCGAAGACGGCCGCATGCAGATCGAAATGATCAGCGATCACAATCAGAACAGCCATTCGGTCGAGCGTTCCGCGTTCACCGGGCTGACCGCCGCGCAGATCGATGCGAATGCCGACACACCTGTCGACTTCCGCATGATCAAGGACGCCGGCACGGTGCACTTCACCGGCATGTTCCAGCACGGCGACGGCGTCGGCCGCTTCACGTTCGAGCCGAATCCCGCCTACGCCGCCACCCTGCGCAGCCTAGGGGTGGCCGCAGGCGATCTCGACGACGAGCGCCTTTTCTCGCTGGCCATCCACGACGTGTCGTCCAACTTCATCAAAGAGATGCAGTCGCTCGGCTACCGCGAGGACCTCGACCAGTACGTCGCCTTCCGCATTCACGGCGCCACGCCGGAGTACGTCCGCGAGATCAACGCGCTCGGCTACCATCCGGACGGCGGCGACCTCGTCGCGTTCCGCATTCACGGGGCCACGGCTTCGTACATCCGCGACATCCGCGCGCTCGGCTACCAGCCCGACGCCGGCGATCTCGTCGCCTTCCGCATCCACGGTGTCTCGCCGGAGTTCATCAAGGGGATGAAAGAGCTCGGCGTCCGCGACCTCGATAACGACAACCTCGTCGCGCTGCGAATCCACGGTGCAACCGTCGACTACGTCCGCGAGCTTCGCGACCTCGGCTACCCGAATCTCGCCGCCGACGACCTCGTGGCGATGCGCATCCACGGCGTGTCGGCCAACTACATCCGCGACCTCAAAAACGCCGGCTTCGCCAACATCCCGGTGGAGAAGTTAGTGGAAATGAAGATCCACGGGATCGATGCGGAGTATGTGAAGCGGACGAAGTAGGTGTAGCACAGACACTCCTGTCTGTGCTTTGGCAAGGTAAGGCGGCTGAACCTTTTTACTTTTCCCAGCCTGCCAAGCATCAGCAGCACAGACAAGAGTGTCTGTGCCACACAGTCAGTGCCGGACCGCCCTCCCTCGCCCACCCGTGCGCGCGGACTCCTGCCAGCCGAGCTGGATCACTTCGAAGTCGCTCCCTTTGATCGCGGCGAAGGCCGGGTTGAGGATGTCGTTGTCCCATCGCGTGTCGTAGGTTCCGCTGACGTAGAGATCGGTGCCGTTGTCGGCCACGATCAGGCCGTAGGTCTTCATCGCCTGGAAGATGCGGCGCAGCGGCTCGGGATAGATCGAGATGTCCTTCGACGCCTTCAGTCGCAGCCGTGCGCCCATCGGAAGCGCGCCCGACGTCGAGCCGGCGCGATGCGATGCCGGGAAAACGTAACCGTTCGAGTGGCGGACCGTCACGCGAAACGCGTGGCGGATCGGGACGCTGCCGTACACCTCGTCGTAGCGGACCAATCCCGGAAGGATGGCCAGTCCCGCGGCGTCCGCGCTCGTCCAGCCGTCGGGACGCCGCGAATTCGAGTCGAGCGGAAACGTCGCGCCGGATCCGGCAGTCCATTGCGAGCCCGTCCAGTGCAGCGCGTAGAGCTCGTACAGCATGCGGTTGTCGCGATCGACGAGGAGCATGTGCCGGTCGCCGTCCGCGTTCGGATCGTTGCCCGCCAGTCCTCCTTCGATCCACTTCTGCTGCGTCTTCGCCTCCTCGGGGATCGGATAGCCGGGCGGACGTCCTGGCGCGGCGACGTCGCTCTCGTCGTCATAGTCGAACGTCACCGGCAGTAGCGGCTGCGAGCCGGAGACGACGATGAACGGCATGCCGTAGATCGGCGCGGAGGAGTCGCCGCTGTCGCCGCCGAAATCGGGATGCATGCCGCGCGTCGCGCCGACGTCCGCGATGAACGCGCTGCTGTGCGGATCGACCGGCGCCGCGCTGATGTCCGCGTTCCACCAGTTGCCGGGCGGGAAGAGCGGCAGCGGCTGCGGAAGCGCTCCACCGCGTTGCGGCGACTGCGCGAAGACTGCCGAGGAGATGGCGAGGAGGAGGACGGCGAGGCGGGACATGAAACGGATTCTCGTCACAAGACACTAAACGTTTGTGCCTGTCATCACAGCGGGGCCGGACTTTCCGAATGAGATTGGCTCCGATACAATACGCAGCTTCAAATAAGTAACGGAAGAAATCCGGGAGGGAGCGCCGGCCACTGCTCCCGCACGCCACCATCCAAGAGAGGTTCCACCCTTGAAGCCAATCCGCCTCATCGCCGTCATTTCCTGCCTTCTCGCCACGGCCGCCTCGGCCACGGTCTTCCAGCCAACCAGCGATCGCCAGCTCGTCGATCGATCCGACGCCGTCGTCGTCGCCACCGTGCGCGACGCCGCCTCGCACGTGCGGACCGACGGCTACGTCGTCACCGACTACCGCTTCGACGTCGAGCAGACGCTGAAGGGAGCGGCGGCGGGAACGATCACCGTCAGCGAGATCGGCGGCGTGGCGGGATCGCGATTCACGTTCATCTCTGACGCCGCGTCGTACGCGCCGGGCGAGCGGGTGATGGTGTTTCTGAAGAAACGCAGCGACGGAACGTACTTCACCACCTCGATGGCCATGGGCAAGTTCTCCTTCACGCGCACCGCGCGCGGAGAGGCCGTGGTGACGCGCGACGTGTCGGAGCTGCGCGACGATCCGGCGCGATTGGTGGATGGATTCGCGCAGTTCGTAAAGGGCGCGAAGAATGATTCGTATCAAACGAAGCTGATGCCGATTGCAACCGCGCTCCATCCGAAAGCGACCACTGCGGCATCGGCATACGTCGTGACCGCCTGCGGCGTCGGTGCGGGCTGCTTTCCCTCGCGCGTCGCTGGCGGCGAGGCGGGAGCCGGCCTGCAGTTCAAGTCCAGCGGAAGCCTTGCCGGCGTCGATGGTCCGGGAGGAATCACCACGGCCGCGGCAACCTGGACCAACGATCCCAACTCCGGGATCGTGCTCGGCTACATCGGTACATCCGCATCGGCGGCTCCCGATCCCGACGACTCGCAGAACGTCGTATACCTCGGATACTCGGGCGCGAACATCGGCGTTTGCGACGGCAGCATGGCCTGCACCCTCGGCTCGGGAAACT
>Ga0207677_10000320_pt1 | contig 35058 bp, 24 predicted proteins | sample KBSMisM42_FD_184311 | JGI IMG/M metagenome (GOLD analysis project Ga0207677, IMG submission 184311) | Miscanthus rhizosphere microbial communities from Kellogg Biological Station, Michigan, USA - KBS Miscanthus M4-2 (SPAdes) (version 2) | ecosystem: Host-associated > Plants > Roots >...
CGACAACGTTCCTGCGATCTTGTCCCGATGCTTCGCGATAAACTCGTGCATGGCGCTTCGGCCCTCCTTCGATGCTTTTGCTTTGTCAGCCAAAACATCCTACGAGAGGTTGAAGCGCCTTCCTTTTGGTTGCGGCTATGCCGCGCTGTGCCTCTGTGGTCAAACGCTTTTAACCTCGACCGCGCGATCGTTGTCGACGTCGATGTACCAGACTAGTCCTTCGCAAGGGCGGCCGGTGATCGCGGATATCGCGGCGCAGTAGTTCGCTACCTGTTCGCGGTCGAGCAAGATACGCCGTTCGGACGGTTGTCCGCTTTTGTAATCGATGACGAGGTCGGTATCGCCTTCGCGCACCAGCCGATCGATGCGGCGTTCGCCGTTGATGGTTAGCAGCGGAACTTCGCGTCCGAGGAGCTCGGCGGTCGTCATGCGGATGAAGGTGTCCGATTTCGTGACCGTCGCCAGCCGCTTGCGGACTAGCGTCGCCGTCGCCGTGTCCACGCCTTGTTCGGCAGCGAGCGATTTGAGGAGCGGCTCGAGCGGCGTACGGCCATCCCAGATTTCGAGAATGCGATGGAGCAGGATTCCCGCGGCGCGTTTCTGCGCAGACGCGCGGCGCGTGAGGATGTCGGCGCGCGGGAGAACTTCGGGGGAAGCAACAGGGGGAGGGAAGGACGGCTCGACGATCGGAATCGATGCTAGCTCCGCTTCCAGCGTCGCGTCCGCCAATCGGCGCCGCGTGCGGACTCCCGCGCCCTCCCCGGTGACGCGTTCGAATGCGATCGGGACGCTGTCGCTGCCAATCGTCAACATATTGACCATTCGCGACGGACCCTCCGGCCATACGATCGATGATGGATTGAAGATCTCGTCGATGTACTTGTAGAAGCCGCGCTTCTGCGGAGCGCCGGCGACGAACACGACTTCTTCCTTCGCGCGCGTCACCGCCACGTAGAAAAGCCGGCGCGTCTCGGCCTCCTCGCGCTGCGCGCCGATGTCTTTCAGCGACTTCGTGCCCGAGCGCGTATCGCTCGCGGACAACGTCTCGACCTGTCCGGTCAGCACCAAGCTTCGCGGCTCGTCGACGAGAAAAATGTTCGGCGGCGGCGACGGAAATTCGAGGTCGGGGAGGATGACCGTGTCGAACTCAAGCCCCTTCGCCGTGTGCACCGTGAGGATGCGGATGGCGTCGTCGGTGTCGTCGGCGAGCGACGGCTCCATCTCGTCCGGCTGCGCGCGGCGGCGCGAAATCTCGCTGACGAATTGCCGGACCGAGCCGCCGACGCGCTGGTCGTAGGCGAAGGCGATGGCGCGTACATGTTCGAGATGGCGCAGCGAACGCTTTCCGTCCGCCGAGGCTGCGTAAACGTTCTCGATTCCACAGGTGCGAATCACGAGATCGATTAGCTGCGCGACGGTGAGATGCCGCGATGCACTCCGCAGCGATTCGAGCACCGACTGGAATTGTGAATACGCATCGTCGCCGAGCGCGATCTCCGTATCCGTCAGCGCAAAGTACGGCGTGCGCGCCGCCGAAACCTCGGCGCCGCGATCGAACGGAAAGGCGATCGCGCGTAGCACCGCCAGCAGATCGACCGGCGCGGGCCGATCGAGGAACAGCCGCGTGGCCGGCAGCACGTAGCGGATGCCGCGGCGGTCGAAGACGTCGAGATAGTCGTCGAGTTTGGTCGTGCGCCGAAGGAGCAGCGCGTACCTGCGAAGATCGCTGCCTCGCTGCTGAATCCACGCCGCGATGGCCTCGGCCTCCGCGACGAAGCGATCCTCGCGATCGTTGCCGACCGGCGCGTCGAGAAAGGTGACCGAGGCATCGCGCGGCGTATCGGGCCGCGCGGCGGTGAGGCAGTGATAGACGGGGCGATAAACGTTCGGATCGGGATCGCTCTCGGGGAAGATGTACGCGAAGATCGCGTTGATCGCGGCCAGCAGTTGCGGCGTGCTGCGAAACTGCATCTCCAGTTTGCGGTGCTCGGCGTCCGCGGCCAGGAGGCCTTGCGTGAAGGCGCCATACGTTTCGAGATCGGCGCGGCGAAAACCGTAAATCGACTGCTTCGGATCGCCGACGATGACGGTGCGGCCATCGATGATCATGCCGTCGCTGTTGCGCGCGAGCAGGTCGATGATGTTCGCCTGTACGCGGTCGGTGTCCTGAAATTCGTCGACGAAGATGTAGTCGAACTGATCGCGCGCGCGACGCAGCACCGCCGGATCGGCGAGCACGCTCTGTGTCCGCAGCAGCAGATCGTCGAAGTCGACCACGCCGCGTTTCTTTTTTTCTTCTTCCAGAAACGCCGCGAATCGCCGCGTCAGCGCGAGCAACGAAACGGCCGCGCGATGCGACGAAAGCTGGTCATAGACCGAATGGCTCTTCTTGTCCGAGGCCCGCAGAACGCGCAGCGGCTGCTTGTATTGTTCGTTCACCTTGCCGCGCGGGAGATCGGTCGTGCGAATCTCATTCGCGATCGGCCGCAGATAATCGAGCCACACCTCGATCGTGCTTCCGCGCGGCGGCGGACGATGCTCGCGAAGGTAATCGCAAATGCCCGGAACGGAATCGCATCCGCGCAGTTTCTCGATGGCGATCAGCAACTCGTGCTCGATGAGATCGAGCGCGCCGAGGTCGTAGGTCTCGTCGAGCAGCAGATCGCGCCGGTCGAGCAACGGCAGGATGAGGTTGCGGACGAGGAAGAGATAGCCGACGTGCTCGAGCAGCACTTCCCAATCGCGCTTCGCGTCGGCGGTCGGATGCAGCCGCGTCTCATCGTCGACCCACGCGTCGTACAACTCGCCGTACAGCAGCGCGCGCTCGAAACCTTCGATGATCGTGAACTGCGGATCGAGTCCGGCCTCGATCGGAAACTGGCGCAGAAGGCTCTGGCAGAACGAGTGAATGGTCTGTGATCGCAGCGATTCGATGCGCCCGAGCTGCGCGATGCACGCGCGGCGATAGGCGTCGCGCTGTCCGTTCGGAACTTCGAACAGCGGCGTGGCGGATCCGATCGGCCACGAAACGCTTTCGCCGGAATCGAAACGCAGCGCGAGCTCGGTGAGCGCCTGGTGAATGCGATCGGCGATCTCGCCCGCGGCCTTCTCCGTGAACGTGACCAGGACGATTCGCTCCGGCGACAGCGCCTCATCGCCGAGGAGAAGCTTCAGCACCTCGGCAACGATCGCGGTGGTCTTGCCGGTGCCGGCGCCCGCTTCGATGACGATGTTGCGGCGCCGCGGTCTGTCGAATGCGAATGCCGACTGGACGGCCACTCCGCTCAACCGGCGCCTCCGCCGAGGAGCGTGCGCGGCTCGTTGTGGCGCGTGATCAGGTACTTCTCGGCGAAGTCGTGGCGCGTGCGGCAGGAGTGATTCACGGGGCAGTACTTGCAGGCGTTGAAGTCGGCGTCGTCGTCGGCGGGAAAGGCGGGAAAGACGCCGTCGATGATCGACGAGACGAAGAGATTGAGCGTCTCGCGCAGCTCCGCTTCCTTCTCGGAAAGCTCGAACGCGAAGCGCGTGGCGTTGGTGTCGCTGGTGACGAGCGGCTTGATCGCGCCGCGGACGTTCGCCGGAGCCGCGTCGAAGAATTGCGACACGGCCATGGCGTACAACGCAAGCTGCAGCCGCACGCCGCGATCGATTTTTTTGCCGAGGTCTTTGTGGCGGGTGGCCTTGCCACCTTTGTAATCGATGATGCGGTAGCCGGCCGCAGCGGCATCGATGCGGTCGATGGTGCCGTCGACGCGCAGATCGACGCCGTCGCTTACCTCCATCACGAACGGTTCGGGATGGTCGGGAACGCCGCTGTGCCGCGTCTTTCCGAAGCGATACTCGAAATGCTTCGGACGGAATCCGGTCTCCGCGAGATCGGCCAGATCGTGCGCGACGAATTCGCGCAGGATGCGCTTGGTGGCGGTGCGCTCGATCTCGCGCATGGTCGGATTGAACGGCGGGATATTGCTGGCGATCGCCGCGAACGCTTCGTCGACGAGCGCGTCGAGACGATCGCCGATCATCCCATCGAGTTGCGGCAGCGCGGCAACGGCACGATCGAAATCGGCGTCCGTCAGCGATTTGTAGAGGCGTTCGAGGATGCCGTGATCGAGCTTCCCTTTATCGCGCGCGTTGAGCTGCAGCTCGTGCTCGGGATCGTCGACGTCGCGCACGCCGAGGATGTGCTTGTAGAAAAACTTCTGCGGACACTCGCCGAAATCTTCGAGCTGCGTGGGGGAGACGGAGGTGATGGCGCTGGCAAGCTTGGCGCGCAGCGTCGCGTCGTCGTCCTCGGCGAAGAGGTAGCCGTCGAAGACGGACTTTGTGCCCATCTTGGCGAGCAGTTGCAACTGGCGGCGAGACGCCGCCAGGCCAGCCGGCGGGACGCCAGCGCTCCGGATGAAGCTGCTGCCGAAATCCTTGAGTAGCTCGGTTTTCCGCTCCGGTTGCTGCGCGATGACGAAACTCTTCAGCAGCGGCGAGGGACGAAGCGTCTTGCCGAAGCCGTCGCCGCCGGCGAAGGAGAAGTGGACGGTCTCCGCGCCGTCGAGCAGGAGCTGAAAGAGCATCCGTTCCTCATCGCGCCCGTCGCCGATCTCGCGAACGTCGAGCCGCTGCCGGTCGTAATCGGGGAGGAGCGGATCGTCGAGCCGGCGCTGCGGGAAGACGTCGTCCTGCATGCGCACGGCGAAGAGGTGCGCGAAGGAGCGTCCGCGAAAGCGCATGACGTCGGAGACGAAGATTTCTGGAAGTGGGGCGTGAGGAGTGGCGAGCGATTCGTTCTGCAGCGCGTCGATGATCGTGGCGGCGTCGAAGCGGACATTCCACGGATTCGTGCGGCGGAACGTTGCGGCGATGTTGTCGATGGCCTCGGCCGCGACGAGATCGGCTTCCGTCTCGATCGCAAACCGGTTCAGCGTATTCGTCAAAAAGTCCGCCGTCTCGTTCGCGCTCAACGTGGCCTCGGGGGCGAGCGGCTCGATCTCGGCGAGCAATGCCACATACGCGTCGACCGCGGCGTTGCGCGAGATCGACTTCAACTCCGCGCTCGTGCCGCCGGCGATTCCGTAGCGGCGGGTGGCCATGTCGATCTCGTCGAGGTTGAAACTTCGTTTCGAAATGAATCCGCCGCGCAGCAGCTCGACGACGTCGCCGCGCGGGAAGCCGTTCTCGCGCAGGCGCAGCAGCGTGGCGATGGCGCGCCCGAGGCGGTGCGCAACGAGCGGAGTGTCGTCGGCCGTCGAGATCGCGAATCCTTCCGCGGTAGCAAAGCGATTGAGCAGCGCGACGTCGTACGGATCGAGCGTTCGCGCGACGATGCCGACATCGCGCGCGTTGACGCCCGACCGGAGCAGTTCGCCGGCGGCGCGGCAAGTCTCGCGGAGCTCGATCGTGCGCGTGTCGTACTGCGCAACCTCCCATTGCGTTTGCTTCGCGGCCGGATTGTTCGCCTGCTCTCCAAAGCTCCCGACAAACGGTTCCGCAAACCGATACGCCTCTCCCTCGGCCGCAGGAACGTAAACCGCGTCGAGTTTTCCGATCGTGCGCAGCGCCTCGACCACGCGCCGCTGCGCGCCGGTCATGTCGTAGAAGCCGGCCACGATCTGCGATGCGATCGCGACGCGTCCGCTCTCGATGATCGCGGCAGCGCGGCGCAGCAGATCAGCGGGATCGATCGCATCAACCTGCGCGATCAACCGCTCGTACTCGCGCCACGCGCGCACGAGCAGCTTCGTCCGCGCCGCGTTGCGCAGCCGCGCATTGCGCGCGCGCGATTCAAAGTCCGCCAGAGTCGATCCGCCGTCGCGCACGTCGCGCCACGAGCGGTCGATCATCGCCGCAATCCCGCGGCTCTCCATCATCGGATCGTCGATGCTGCGCACCGCCATGCGCATGGCCAGCCGTCTTTCGTCGTCCTTCGCCACGCGCGGAAATTCGCCTGCGGCATTGACCACGCGCGCCGCAAACGTCTCGATGGTCTCGATCCGCAATCCCGCGAAGCCGCTCGGCCTGTGCCGCAACAGCTCCGCCCCAATCGCACTGGCGACTCCGCCGGACGCAACGAGCACCTCGACGCCGTCATCTGCAATCAGACGTTCAGCAACCTCGGCAGCAATGTCGCGGTATCGGGCCAGATGGAGGAGAGGCATCGACGAGTTGGAGGCGCATTATCGCATGCGAGTTTTATCCGCAGATTACGCAGATGGACGCCGATGGAGGACACGTTGTATGGAATCGGCGACACTTATTTTGAGTTATCAATCGCATTCGTAGCGACAGCGATCGACGCCATCCGAGCGCGCGGTCCAGGCAGTCCCGAGCATCCCTTCGCAGCACCCTGCGTGAGCCTTGTCTTGCGGCCGCGTGCAACGCCGAAATGACGATGACCGACCCGATCGACGAACCCGCCGCCCTCTCCATCCTTGTTGTCGAAGACGACGCCAACATTCGATCGGTCCTGAGCGCGTTCCTGAAGCGAAACGGCTACGCGGTTTGCACGGCCGGAACGCTGGCCGAGGCGCGGCGGCAGTTGGAGCGGAGCAGCGATTGCGGGCTGGTCATTCTCGACCGGCGCCTGCCGGACGGCGACGGCGTGAGCCTCTGCCCGGACATCCGCGCCACGCTGCCGCAGAGTTACATCCTCATGCTCACCGGCGAGGCCACGGCCGAGGCCAAGATCGAGGGATTCGAATCAGGCGTCGATGATTACGTGACCAAGCCATTCCAGATCGACGAGCTGCTGGCGCGCATCCGCGCCGGAATGCGCATCGTCGAACTGCAGAAAGAGCTGCTGGCCAGCAGCCGGCGCTACGAGGCATTGTCGCTGACCGATTCGTTGACCTCGCTGCGCAATCGCCGCGCGTTCGATGAGGAATTCGCGTCACGTTTCGAACAGGCACGGCGGTATTCGCGTCCGTTGTCGCTGGTGATCGTCGATCTCGATTACTTCAAATCGATCAACGATCAATTCGGCCATGCGGCGGGTGACGGCGTCCTGCGCGGCGTCGCCAGAACGCTCGATCACGAGACGCGCCGCAGCGATTTCGTAGCGCGCATCGGCGGCGAGGAGTTCGCGGTCCTGCTGCCCGAGACATCGCTCTTCGAAGCGCTGCACTTCGCGGAAAAGATCCGCTCGACGATCGCCGGCGCGACGATCCGCACCGAGGCGGCCGCGCACAAGGTGACCGTGAGCATCGGCGTCGCCAACGTTCCGCACTCGTCCGTCACGTCCGCACAGGAGTTGTTCAACGCCGCCGACCAGGCGCTCTACCGCGCGAAAGCGCGGGGACGGAACCGAATCGAGTCGGAGCGGCGCAAGGTGCCGGTGCGGGAGACGCTCGATGATGTGCGGGCGCGGGCGCAGTTGACGATGTAGGTGGCTAGGTGTTTGTACGATTTGGCGGCGGCAGTTCACAGCTTGGGAGGTCAGAGACGGTGGCGAAGAAGTTCGGAGCAGGCATCTGCATTCACTGTGGTGAGGATTGTGACGACCTGACGTCGGATCACATTCTTCCCGAGTCTTGGTATCTGGACGGCGCCTCCGATATCGAGAAATGGCAGGCGCCCGCCTGCAAGCCATGCAATGGACGGCTGGGAGCCATCGAAAGGAGACTACTTCAAAAGTTGGCTCTCGGAACTGACCCTGAAAACGACCTCACGGAATCAGTTAGCGAAAAGGCACTTCGTAGCTTCGATCCACGCGTGGCAAAGAAAGAAAGCGATCGGGTTCACCGTGAGAAGGCGCGCGATAAGGTGGCTCGCGAGCTCAGAAAAGTTACAGAACTTCCGAACGAAGTTTTTCTTCCGAACATCGGTCCGGTTCACGATGCAAGGGATGGGTATGCGATCACTGAAGTCGCCGCAGCTGACATCGTGGCGCTCGTCGGAAAATTTGTGCGAGGCATTACATATCTGCGGTTGAATCGTGCGTTACCAAAAGAATACACGGTCCGCGTATTTAACCTACCCGAAATCAGTAAGCTGTTCCCCGAATGGCTTGCGACCTCTAAGGAGATCTTTGAGCTACCAGGATTTCGAGTGGAGAGGCATCCAGTGCCTGATGATGATTTTCTCGCGCTATTTCGGATCTTCCTCTGGGGACGTTATGAGTTTGCGGCTGTCGTTGCAAAAACTGACTGGCCAGCCAAGGAACTGCTCCCCTAACACCTGCTGAATGCGATCAGCCATAGGGCCAAAGAGAGACCGAAAGACAATTCGCCAGTCGGTGTGTTCAGGTCTTCGTCGTTCGAAAAAGCTTTCTTTCGCCCGTTAAAACGGGCTCATGAGATTGCGCTACATGAAGACCCCCATCTGAAGATGGGGGCTACGGATCTTACGGCGGCTTCGCCGCCGGGCCACCCGCGAAACGCCAGCGTTCCCGCTACTCTCCTTCGTTCGCGTCGACGACCGCAGCCGCGGTTAGCTCCGCGGACGCGGCGGCGTACTCCGGCAGGTCGCTTGACGTCGCGCGCACGTAGCGGGAGACGATCTCCTTCGTGTTGTGGACGCCGAGCTTTTCCATCAGGAAGGCGAACTTCGCCTCCAGCTCGTCGATGATCGGGCCTTTGTGCGCGTCGTCCATTTCCCACATGCGGCGTTTGAATGGCCCGAGCGCTTTTTTACGCGTGGTGTAGACGAACTGCTCGTCGGTCTGTTCGGGCTTGCGTTCGTCGAGGCAGTGTTCGAAGCAGTAATCGCGGATGCCGTCTTTGATTTCCTGCGGCAGCGTCGGGGCATCGAGGATCATGTTCTGGAAGCCGGTCGCGAGATGGATCTCCACCGCCTCGGCTTCGGGGAACTTGTTGAAGACCGACTCGGGCAGCGTCGACGCGCCGTGCTGAACCGCGCCGGCCATGCCGTACTCCTCGCGGCAGATGCGCGTGGTGTTGCGCAGCACTTCGAAATCGATCTTGGCCTGGGCGATGCTGCCGTCGGCGAGCGGGACGCCGCCGTGCGAGGTGCCGGTCTGCACGGAAATCTTGCTGATGCCGGTGATGCCGCCGAGTAGTCGCTTGAGGCCGTCGGCGTACGCGCGCACCTCCTCGGGGTGCGTGTTGTATTTGCCGACTTCACCGATCTCGCCGCCGACGGAGACCGTGATCCCATTCGGCTCGCGCTCACGGATGTACTTCGTCAGGTGCGCGGTGCCCTCGTAGTTCGCGCGCTGCTGCTCGTCGCGCGTGGGGAAGTCGAGATCGACGAGCGTGGAGGTATCGATATCGATGTTGTAGAACTCGGCGGCCAGCGCTTCGTCGATGAGCGACTCGAGCGCTTTCATCTCCGCGGCCTGTCCTTCCGGCGTGGCCCACTTTTTCGCGCTGGCCTGGAAGTGATCGCCCTGGATGAAGACGGGACCGGTGAATCCTTCGCGAATCGCGGCCGCGAGGACGCACGCGGCGTATTCGCCGGGCCGCTGTTCGGTGTAGCCGATCTCAGAGCGCGCGATCTCGAAGATGAACGCGCCGACGTCATGCTTCATGGCCACGCGGAACAGCGCACGCGCGGCGTCGTACGTCAGTGCGCGGATGTTGAACGCGGGAACGGTGAAGGCGCGCTCGATCTCGTTCCGCCCGATGGCCATGTAGAGCGGATAGATCGACGAGGAGACCGCACCGCGGCGCCGCGCTTCGAGATGAATCGTCCTGCGCGCCTCGGCTTTCGCATCGCCGTCTCCAAAGACGGCCGTGTGCACGAGCTGATCGATGTTGATGTCGGTCATAGGGAGCGAACTGTAGCAAATACTGTCATCCAGAGCCGCCCCTTCGACTTCGCTCAGGGCAGGCTCCGGCGTTGAAGTGCGTAGCGCGGAACGCCGCAGGACGGCGAAGGATCCCCGGCTGGTAACCAGGGCCGTGTGGAGGCTGTGCATGCCGCGTGCTTGAAAGCCCCCGCCCGATCCGGGTTATCAGCCGGGGATCCTTCGCCGTCCTCCGCTGCTTCGGCTGCGCCTCCGCAGCTCCGGCGGCTCTGGATGACAGGCCGACTATGCCGTCTGCTCTGCCGGCGCGAACGACCTTAGTTGCGCGATCAGCTCGCGGATGTCGAATGGCTTGAGGACCGCGCCGTCGGCGCCGAGGGCCTGGAGGTCGGATCGCGAGACCGGTTCACCGCTGAGGATCAGGATCGGCAGTCCGTCGAGGCCCGGCTCGGCGCGCAGGGCGCGGATGACCTCTTCGCCGCTCATGCCGGGCATGTTCTTGTCGATGAGCACGACGGACGGCTTGCTCTTGCGCACTTCGCGCAGCGCCTCGGCGCCATTCTCCGCGGTCACGGCTTCGAAGCCGAATTCGCGCAGGAGATTGCGCATCAGCAGGAGAATCGGAAGGTCGTCGTCAACGACGAGGATGATAGGCTTGGACGTCATCGCGGTGGTTTTAGTGTAACGGATGTTATTGCGTCCAACAACGGAACGCCGCGAGTTTTTGCAGCCCACGCAAGCCATGCCGATCCGCCATGACCGCAAAGTCTCGATTCTCGATGTGATGGGGCCGGTGATGGTCGGCCCATCCAGCTCGCATACCGCCGGCACGGCGCGCCTCGGGCGCGTGGCGCGCGAAATCCTCGACGAGGATCCCGTCTCCGTGCATTTCTATTTGCATCCTCCGCTCGCGGCCACGTATCGCGGACACGGCTCCGACTTCGCGCTGGTCGGCGGCTCGATCGGACTCAACGTCGACGATCCGCGCATCCCCGAAGCCATTCGCATCGCGGAGCAGATGGGCGTCGACATCACCTTCTCCGAGGAGGACCTCGGCGACGTGCATCCGAACACGGTGCGCATCGAGATCCGAGGGAAGTCGCGCGAGGCGGAGATCAGTGGCTCGTCGATCGGCGGCGGCGTGATCGAAGTGTTCAAGATCAACGGCTTCCAGGCGCGATTCAAAGGCGACTCGCCGGTACTGCTGCTCTACTACCGCGACCGGCCTGGCATGATCTCCGAGGTGACGAAAATCATCGCCGAGGAAGGGATCAACATCGCGTCGCTGTCGTGCTCGCGCAAGCAGCGCGGCAAGGATGCGTTCATGCAGATCGACGTCGACTCGCCGATGTCCGACGCGGCGCTGCAGCGGATTCGCGATACCGCGGATGTTGATCAGGCGCGGTATCTGGATCGGATCCCGTAACGGCTGCAGAAGAGGCGGACTGTCGGCGAAGCCGGCTTAAGAACCGTAGCCCACGGTTTCAACCGTGGGGTCGTGTGCGCTCCGAATTTGTGAGCCCGCTTCAGCGGGCGACAGAAAGCTTTCTTTCGCCCGTCAAGACGGGCTCACAAATTCACACGACTTGCGGACCCACGGGTGAACCCGTGGACTACGGTCCTCACGCCGGCTTCGCCGACGGTGAATTGGCGTGATCGTCCGACGTTCTGACGGAGTAATCGCGACACCGCTTTCGTTACGGTGCCCCATGATCGAAAGCTTTTCCCATCTCGAACAACTCGCTGCCGGACGCGACCTTGCGGATGTTTTTCTGGAGAGCGACGAGCAGGAGCATGCCGTTCCTGCGGATCAGATCCTCGAAGCATTGCGCCGTCGGCGCGCGGTGATGCGCGATTGCGTCGAGCGCGGGAAGGGCGGCGGTACGTCGATGGGGAAGCTGGTAGGCAACGAGGCCAAGCTGCTCAATGACGCCTTCCTGGCCGGTCGCACGTTCCTCGATCCGCTGACGGTGAAGGCCGAGATTTACGCGCTGTCGGTGATGGGGGAGAACTCGCGCATGGGCGTCATCGTCGCCGCGCCGACCGCGGGTGCGGGTGGCGTCGTGCCGGGCATGCTGCTGGCGCTGGAAGAGGAGCGCAACATCGATCCGGAGAAAACCGTGCGGGCGCTGGTCGTCGCGGGCGGCATTGGCTCGATCATCGCGCTGTCAGCGAACATCTCCGGCGCCGCGGGCGGATGCCAGAACGAAGTCGGCGTCGCCGCGGCGATGGGTGCGGCGGCGGTCGCGTACATGATGGATGGCACGCCGCGCCAGTCGATCCACGCCGCCGCGATCGCGCTGAAGAACACACTCGGCCTGGTCTGCGATCCGGTCGGCGGGCTGGTCGAGGTTCCCTGCGTCAAACGCAACGCGCTCTTCGCCGTGCATGGGCTGACGGCCGCGCAGCTCGCGATGGCGGGCGTTGAATCCGTCATCCCGATGGACGAGATCGTCGAAGCGATGGTGCGCATCGGACGTGCGCTTCCGCGTGGACTTCGCGAAACTGCCGAGGGCGGACTGGCGACGACGCTGACCGGATGCTCGATCGGTGATCGCCTGAAGCAGGAAGCGAATCAGCGTCGCGCGGAACGTGCCGCGGAACGCGAACGCACCGCGCAGGAGCGGAAGGAATCGGTGCAGTAGGACCGATTCTCATCACAAAGGCACAGCGCGGCGTAGCGCAACCAAAGAATCTTTCCGGTCGAGAGTCCCTCTCCCCGAGTTTCTTCCGGGGAGAGGGAGACACGCAGCGAAGCGGAGTGCGGGTGAGGGGCGGGGCTTGAAACCGCAGGTCGCGCAAGCTCCGCCCCCTCATCCGCCTTCGGCACCTTCTCCCCCGGCAAAAAGACGCCGGGGGAGAAGGACTCTCGATAGAACGAACACGCGAGACTGGTCAACGAAATCTTCGCGGCGCGCGCAGAACCGGCGTGGTTAGTAGTACAAAGGGCACAAAGAGATTTTCTTCGTGTCCTTTGTGTCTTTGTGGTGAAACGCTTCTGGTTTACGGGTAATACCCTCGAATCGTCTTCGCCTTCCCGTCGCTTACCTGCACGTCGACGCTCCGCCACTTCGTTCCCGGCTTGACGCCCTCGGGCGGATAGAAGCCGAGGATGTATTGGGAGCGGAGCTCGTTCTGGATGTCGGTATAAATGCGGCTGAGCTCTGAGGCCGTCTCGATGTAGTACGCGTTGCCGCCGGTTTCGCTGCAGAACTTGCTCAGCTTGTAGCGCGTGTCGACCTCGCTCATCCGGATGCCGATGCCGATCGCGTAGATCGGGACGGCGGCGCGGCGGGAGTACTCGATGGCCTGATCGAAGGAAAACTTCGACGACGTGTCCTTGCCGTCCGTCACGAGCACGAGCGCGCGCTGCCCTTTCACGCCGAGGAAGTTGTAGAGCGAGTAGACGACGGCGTCGTAGAGCGAGGTCGACTCCTCGGCGCGCAACTTCGCCAGGCCCGCGTTCATGTCGGCCAGGCGCGGCGACCAGCGCTGGATCAACTGCGGCTGCGAATCGAACGAGACGAGGAACGCGCGATCGCCTTTGCGCATCACGTTCGTGAAGAACTGCGAGGCGGCTTTCTGCGCCTCCGACATCCGAGGCTGCATCGACGCCGAGGTGTCGATGGCCAGGCCGAGGGAGAGCGGGAGATTGTTCACGTGCTCGAACTTCGCCACCTTCACCGGCTTCCCTTCGTCGATGACCTTGAACGCGTTCTCGGTGAGGTCATTGATCGGATGGCCGTTGCGGAGGACCGTGGTCGGGAGCTCGACGAGGTGAACGTTCACCTCCTCCATGAACTGCGGCGTGTTGATCATGACCAGGTCTTCGACTGGCGGCTGCGGATCCTCTTTCAGCGAGGCCACGGCGCGGATGTAGCCGACGCCTTCCTGCGCCGGGATGTCGATGGTCTGGACGTACGGCGGGCCAAACAGCGAGGCCATCTTCGTATCGTTGAGGAAGAGATCGACGTGATCGAGCTTCTTCCCCTCGGGGACATTCACCGACATCTCCACGCGCGTGCGGCCGTGCAGTTTGAATGCGATCCTCGGCGAGATGATGCGCACGCGGAACGGATCGTTGCCGGTGTTGAGCATGATTTCGTCGCCGGTGATCGGCTCGCCCTTTTCGTTCAGCGCCACGGCGCGCACGCGGCGCACCTGCGGCACGTTGCCGAAGTCGAGGTCGAGCGTGTACGGCGGCTGGCGCTTGGTCATGACCTTCTTACCGTCGAGATAAAACTCGACCGCCTTGATGTCCTCGCCGAAAGCGATGGTCTCGATGTGCTGAATGCCGCTGAGCAGATCGTCGGTGAGCGGCACGATGCGCAGCCGCGTGGTGTTCGACTCGATGTCGTCCTTGAGCTGCGACAGCGCCGTGGTCGCGCTTTCCTTCGCTTTCTGCTGCTCGGGCGTGTCGAACAGCTCCGGCACAGTGATCGGCTTCTCCACGATGGCCTCGGCGCCGGAGTTGATGTCTTGCACGCGCACGCGGGCCATGTAATCGGCCGGACGCAGGAAACGATCGATGACCACGGCCACCTTGTCGTCCTTGATGTCGCCGGGATAGTCGAAGCGGTAGCGATAATTTTCGAAGAGCTGGTCGTCTTTCAGCACTTCGCCGGTGACGTCGAGGCTGTACAGCTTCGTGTTGTTGACTTCCTTCACCGTGAGCTGCGAGCGCGGCACGAGGATGGTGATCTCGGCGTCGGTACGGCTGCCTTGTTTGGCCGGATACTTCACGCTCACTTCGTTGGAAAGCTTCGGCGCGTTCGGCGTGGCCAGGACGACGGAGCGGAGGATCTTGTGGACGTCCTCCTCGTTCACCTGCGGCGGCTCGAACACGCGCATCAGCTCGTACTTGTTCATCTGCGACTGGTACATCGCCCGCAGATATTCGTCGCCGTTCAAGCAGCGCAGCTCGAGGTTAGTCATGGTCGTGCTCGGACCGGCCGGTCCGAACACGCGCGCCACCGTGCTCGCGCCGGTGACGTCGGTTCCCATCTCGTCCGGCGAAACGAGTTCCTTGATCTCGTCCGGATTCATGGCCTGAAAAAGCTTGTAGTCGATGCCGTTGCGCGCTTTGTAAAAAAGGAAGCGGACGTTGTGGCCCATGCCGGGGATGAACAGGTACTTCCAGATTTCGGCCGGCTGCAGGAGGCGGCAATCGATCTTGATGCGCTCGTCCGGCTGGCCGTGGATCAGGAAGATGCGGCCGCGGTCGGAGGAGGCATTGGTGAACTCCTCCTTCACCGTCTCCAGCCGCTCGTAGTACTGCTCGCGAAAGGCCTGATTGGTGGTGCCGTGGGCGACGTCGCGGCGGCGCCAGAATTCGGTGATGTAGATGTCGCGCTGCGGATCGGTCTCGAGGACGAGAAACGTATCCAGCTCGGCCGGATTCATGATCGGATCGACGTCGTTGAGGAACTGGCGGTATTTATCGCCGAGGTTCTTGATGCGGTCTTTGCGCTCGCGGCGGGAGAGCTTGCGCACGCCTTGATCGGGTTTGGCTTTCGCGTCAGGGGGTGGCGCGGGCGTGGCCTGCGCAGGTTGTGGTTGGGGATCGGCGGGCGGCGTCTGCGCGAATGTTGTCGCGGCGACCATCGCGGAAATCAGAAGGGCAACAATCTTATTCATCGGGGAACCTCGCGCGAACCGAAGGACAATAGGCGAATCGCATGCGAATCTACCTCGACAACAACGCGACCACGCCTCTGCATCCAGCGGTGCTGGAAGCTGTGGAGACGTCGCTGCGGGATGTCTTTGGCAACGCATCGAGCATTCATAAAGAAGGCCAGACCGCGCGCCGCGGGATCGAGGATGCCCGCGAGTCGGTGGCGAAGCTGATCGCCGCGGAAGCGCGGGACGTCATCTTTACGAGCGGCGGCACGGAGTCGAACAATGCGGCCATCTTCGGCGCGACCGGCTCCGATGTCCGTCAACACATTGTCACAACCGCGATCGAGCACCCCTCGGTACTCGAGCCGATTGCCGAGCTGGAGCGCCGCGGACACGCGGTGACGATCGTGCCGCCGTCGCGCAGCGGCGTCGTCGATGCGGATGCGGTGATCGCCGCGCTGCGTCCCGAAACGCGGCTCGTGTCGATGATGCTGGCGAACAATGAGACAGGCGTGATCCAGCCGGTCGCGGACGTGGCGCGCGTCTGCCGCGAACGATCGATTCACATGCACTGCGACGCCGTACAGGGCGCCGGAAAGATCGACGTCGACGTGAACGCGCTCGGCGTCGACACGCTGGCGCTCTCCGCGCACAAGCTGCACGCCCCGAAAGGCATCGGCGCGCTCTACGTCCGCCGCGGCCTGGCGCTGTCGCGCCACATCCTCGGCGGCGCCCAGGAACGCCGCCGCCGCGCCGGAACGGAAAACGTGCCGCTGGCGGTGGCATTCGGAGTCGCAGCGGAGATCGCCCGTGAGCGTCCGGACGTCGGCAAATTGCGCGACGCGCTCGAACGCGGCCTCGGCTCCTTCGACGTCGTCATCAACGGCGCGGACGTTCCCCGCATCCCGAACACCAGCAGCGTCACCTTTCGCGGTGCCGATGCCGAGGGGATCGTGATCGGATTGGATCTGGCGGGAGTAGCGGCTTCGACCGGCGCGGCCTGCTCCTCGGGACGCGTCGAGCCAAGCCATGTCCTCCTGGCGATGGGCCTCACACCCGACGAAGCGCGCAGCACGATCCGCTTCTCCCTCAGCCGCTTTACGACGATTGGCGACATCGAACAGACCGTCGCGCTGCTGCGAGACATCGTCCCGCGATGCATCCGCGTTTCATCTGCGTGACATCTGCGAAATCTGCGGACGAATAAACCCTTGCCCCATCGCGGTTTGTTTGGCACAGTTGCGGCCGGTCCTAAGTCCTAATGCCTAAGAATCACATCCTCGAGGGCGATCTCTCGCGCATTCAACTGCCGGACGTTCTCAGTTTCCTCTCCATGATCCGCGGCACCGGCAAGCTGGTGCTGGAACACGAGCGCATGGAGCGCTCCATCTACTGGAAGGACGGTGAGATCGTCTTCGCTTCCTCCAACTCGCCCGAGCACTCCCTCGGCATGTTCCTGCTGCGCAACGGCAAGATCACGCAGCAGCAGTACGACGAGTCGAAGCGCCGCGTCACCGCCACCACGCGCCACGGCAAGCTGCTCGTGCAGATGGGCGCGATCTCGCCGAAGGATCTCTGGTGGGGCGTGAAGAATCAGGCGCTGGAGATCATCTACTCGCTCTTCAGTTGGAAAGACGGCAGCTTCGTCTTCGGCGACACCGCCGACGAACTGGTGAACGAGCGCATCGTGCTGTCGATCAACACGTCGACGGTGATCATGGAAGGAATCCGCCGCCTCGACGAGTCGGCCATGATCCGCGAAAAAATCACGAGCTTGGACATGGTTTTCATGAAGGTTCCCGGCGCGGAGCCGGACTTCGGATCGCTCGACATGAGCGAGCACGAGATCGCGCTCTACAACACGCTCGACGGCAAACGCTCCATCCGCGCCCTCATCGGCGGCTCGGAGATGACTGAGTTCGAAGTCACGCGCATCGTTTTCCAATTGCTCTCGGCGCGGCTGATCGAAGTCGTCGCCGATACGCGCTCGTTCCGCCCTGTTTTCCTCGACGTGGAAGACTCGCCGGAGCTGCTGCGCGTGATCTCGACCTACAACGATATGTTCGGCCGCCTTTACGCCGCGCTGCTGAATGCCGTGGGGGAGGAGCCGGCCCGCGACATCGTGACCACCGCGATGCAGAACGCCGAAAGCGACGAGCTCTGGAGCGGCGTCTTCTTCGATCAGTACGGCCGCTTCGACGAGAACATGCTCATCGCCAACATCTCCGAGCTGCCGTTCGAACGCCGCAAAGCCGTTCTCGACGAAGGGTTGAACACGCTGCTGTCGGTCCAGCTTTTCGAGGTCTCGCAACATCTCGACTCGGCCGGCAAGGTCGACGTCTTCCGCTTCATCAGCGACCAGAAAGCCGGCCTCGACTCGATCCTGACGTGAGCGAGCGGATAGACTGAGCCGGCATGTATCCAACGCTCATCAAACTCGGCTCGTTCGAGATCACTACCTTCGGCCTGATGATGTTCGCGGCGTTCATCGTCGGCGGCTGGGTCCTGACGCGGCAGTTCCGCCGCTACGGCCTCTCCGACGACGCCGCCTCGTCGATCGTCATGGCCGCCGCCCTCGGCGGAATCGCCGGCGCGAAGATTTACTACGCCATCCTCTTCCGCGACTGGCACCTGCTCCTCGATCGCGCCGGCCTGGTCTGGTACGGCGGCCTGATCGGCGGCTTCATCGGCTGCAGCGCCTATCTGCTGTTGAAGAAAATCGATTACTTCACCGCCGCCGACGCCGCCGCCCCCGCCCTCGCCATCGGCTACGCCCTCGGCCGCATCGGATGTTTCCTCGTCGGCGACGACTACGGCCGACCAACGGATTCGTGGATCGGCATCGCCTTCCCCAAAGGCTCGCCGCCGACGACCGCCGAATCCCTCCGCCAGTTCGGCGTCCACGTCGATCCCTCCATCCCTCCCGATCAGGTCCTGCGCGTCCACCCAACGCAACTCTACGAATCCGCCTCCGCCTTCGTGATGTTCGCGATCCTGATGTACGCCGCGAAACGCCCGCACGCGAAAGGGCGAATCTTCGGACTGTTTCTCGTGCTGATGGGGATCGAACGGTTTCTCGTCGAGATCGTGAGAGCCAAAGATGATCGTTTTCTCGGCCCATTCACTGTCGCGCAGTTGATCAGCGTGATCATCTTCGTGATCGGTGTGGGGTTAATCCTGAACCGTCGCGAAGCGAGGGTCCAGGATCTTCGGTAAGGCCGCGCAGTGGGAGCGGATGTCAAACGCCGAAGATGAACACGATCGTGTATCTCGCAGCGATTCTTTTCACTGCCGTCGGGATCATTTTCATCATCCGGCGCAACGATCTGGCCCGCGCGCAATCGCTCGTCGCGGGTGGTCGCCTTGGCGCCGGTTGCGCGATCGCCGAGGGGATTTTGTTTCTGTTGATGGCGCTGGCGGCCGTGGTGATGCATCGATATGGTTTGTTCGATTGACGCGGCGTCGTGGCGCTGGCGGCCGAGTCGGTGGCGTTACGGTGCTCCGCCGCTACAATCGCCTGCATGGCCGGTTACTCAGGAACGGCGCTGGCGAAGAAGCTCGGCATCAACGCGGACGCCAAGGTTTTCGCTGACGCTGCGCCATCGGATTACGCGTCGCTGCTCGCGCCGCTGCCGGACGGCGTCAAGTTCGTCAACAAGTTGACGAACTCCGTCGACGTGATCCATCTCTTCACCAAATCCGCATCCGAGCTCGACGCGAAACTCCGCCGTTGGCGCAAAGCGATCAAGCCCGACGCCTCCATCTGGATTTCCTGGCCGAAGAAAGCGTCGAAGGTTCCGACCGACGTCACCGAGGACGTCATCCGCGAGATCGCCCTGCCGATGGGATTCGTAGACGTGAAGGTTTGCGCGGTGGATGAAACGTGGTCGGGATTGAAGCTGGTGATCCGCAAGGAATTGCGGTGACGCAGTGGATCAGTAGGTCAGTGGATCAGTAGATCAGGTCAAGGATTCCGGTTGAATCCCTCTGATCTACTGATCTACTAATCCACTGATCTACTGCTTCTGACGCCGTGGATCAGTAGGTCAGTGGATCAGTAGATCAGGTCAAGGATTCCGGTTGAATCCCTCTGATCTACTGATCTACTAATCCACTGATCTACTGCTTCCGACGCAATACCCTCCCTCCCAACTTCCCCGTCATCTTCCCGTCCTGCAGCACCGGCACTCCATTCACGATCACGTTCGAGATCCCCTCGGAGAAATGATGCGGATCTTCGTATGTCGACACGTCGCGGATCGTGGCCGGATTGAAGACGACCACGTCCGCGCGCATGCCAGCGCTCAACGTCCCTCGGTCGGCGAATTTCGCGCGCGACGCGGCCAGCGACGTCATCTTGCGCACCGCTTCTTCCAGCGTGAAAAGGTGCTCGTCGCGGACGTAGTGGCCGAGGATGCGGGGGAACGTGCCGTATGCGCGGGGGTGCGCGCCGAACTGGCGCATCGGTCCGACCACTGCGCCTGAGTCGGATCCCACGGCAACCCACGGCTGTTTCATGGCCAGCTTTAGATCATCCTCGCTCAGTCCGAAGAAAATCGCGATCGGCGATGAGTTGCTCGCTTCGAAAATCCGCAGCGCGGCTTCGGCCGGGTCAGTGTTCATGCTCTTCGCGATCTCATCGAGCCGCTTGCGCTCGAACGCTTTGATCTTCGGATCGGTCGACTGGATGCCGCGCACGAGGATGCCGTTGCCGCCCTGGCTGATGTAGCTGCCGCTTCGCATTTCGCTGGCGATGCGCGCGCGCGTGGCCGGATCCTTCAGCCGCGCCACGAATTGCAGATAGCCGCCGTCGAGCGCCCACGCGGAGACGACCGAGGTGAGGTCGGTGGACGTGGCGGTATACGGATAAATCTGCGACGCGACGTCGAGTCCGCTTGCGCGCGCGGCCTCGATCCTGGCGATGATCTCCGTCATGTGTCCGCGCATCTTGCCGCCGGCCTTCAGATGAAAAATGTTGACCGGCAGATGCGCCTCGCGGCCGATGCGGAACGCCTCGTCGAGCGCGGGCATGATGCGGTCCGCCTCGTTGCGCAGATGCGTCCAGTAGCTGCCGTGATACTTGCTCACGACCTTGCCCATCGCGATCAACTCATCGGTCGTGGCGAACCGTCCCGGCGGATAAATGAGCGCTGTCGACATCCCGACGGCGCCGGCGCGCATCGACTCATCGACGAGCGACTCCATCTTCGCCAGTTCCGCCGCCGTCGGCGCGCGATCGGCGCTGCCGAGGATGATCTCGCGCGGATTCGCGGCTCCGATGTAAAACGCGAAGTTGATGGCCGAGCCGCGCTTTTCGACCACGCGCATGAAATCGTCGAGCGATCGCCACGTCGCATCGGGGTAGCCGGGCAGCCGCGTGCGATTGATCTCCGCCGCCATCGCATCGTTAATCGGCCCCGGCGAATGCCCTTCGCCCGTGACCTCGGTGGTCACGCCCTGGCGGATCTTCCCCTCGAGCTCGGGATCGAGCAGCACCGATCCCTCGGAGTGCCCGAGGAGATCGATGAACCCCGGCGTGACGACCTGATTCGTCGCATCGATGGTGATCGCCGACGTTGCGTTTGACAGATCGCCGATCGCCGCAATCGCATCTCCTCGGATGCCGACGTCGGCTCGATATCGCGCCTTGCCCGTGCCGTCGATGACTTCGCCGTGGACGATGCGGATGTCGTAGGTGAGGCTGTTCGGTTTCGGCGTGGCGGCCTTGTTCGGCGAAGAAGTCGTGGCCGCCGACGTGCAGGTGAAAGCAAGAAAAACCGCGAAGGCTGCGCGCATTTCCCGTTGATGATGCAAGCCCGACTCCCGGCACATTTCGCGAAGCTTTGGAGTGCGGTGGCGATCGAGCCACCGCTTTGGGAGGGCGGTGGAAACGCGACGAATTCACCTGCTGCGGACGGTCACCCTTCCCCCTCCCATCCGAAAGCGGTGGCTCTGCCACGCGCACTCCAAAGCTTCGCGAAATAGCGATCGAAGGACGCGCGGATTACTGCGGGTACACGAAGAACAGCTCGTTCTTGCGCACGAACGCGTTCCGCAGCAGGAAGACGTACGGCCGCTGGCTCTTGTACGTCATCAGCACGTCGGTCTTCGTCTTCTGCACGGCGGTGGTCAGGCCGTAGGTCGCCCACGAAAACGCCTGCATGCGCGCGGGCGGGAGCAGCGCGCGCGTCGGCATCTTCACGAACGCCGTGCGGATGCGGCTGCCGGTCGTGTGCACGAGGTAGCCGAGGCGTTGCGGATGGAGTTGCAGCTCGTCGAGTGCGACGTCGGTGATCTCCGCGGCCGCGCTGTGATCGGGATGCAGGTCGAACGGCACCGGCGCGATTACTGTGGTCGGCTGCACCTGTTTGATCACCTTCTCGATGTCGCTCATCAGGCTGAAATAGCTGTATTCGGCGCGCGGCGACACCGCGTCGGCGTACGGCACGCTGCTCTCGCGCGTCGCCCTCGAGCGAACGATGGCGCCGGGATTGTTGACCATCGTGCGCAAACCGCCGTCGGGATAGCCGAGGACGAAGTAGTGATCGCGCGGGATGCCGAGGAGGTGCATCGCCGCGCGCGCCTCGCTGATGCGCGCGTTGCCGACGCCGAGGTAGTTCGACGCGGTCGGCCCGAGAGTCTTGTACATCAGTCGCGCCGAGAAGCGATTGCAATCGCCGGCGGTGAGAAAGACGACGTAGACGTCCGCGCCGTTCGCCAGCGCGTCGATGGCATAGCCGCCGGCGCCGATCGACTCATCGTCGATATGCGGGGCGATGATGAGGACGCGGTCCTTCCGCGCCGCCGCATGGAGGCGCGGATACTTTTGGATTTTCGCGTCGTGGGTGCGCGCTGGATTGAGCAATAGCATCGTTGCGAAGGCTACAAACGTGACAAACATGGGGAAACCGGTCGCGGATTATACGGTCAGTCGGCGAAAGGGGTTGCGACTGTCATCTAAAGAGGTCGTGGGGGCCGCTCCGAGCGGTTGACGACCGCTGCTCAGCGGTTGTGGACTGCTGCGCAGCGGTTGAGGACTGCTGCGCAGCGGTTGAGGACTGCTGCGCAGCGGTTGAGGACTGCTGCGCAGCGGTTGAGGACTGCTGCGCAGCGGTTGAGGACTGCTGCGCAGCGGTTGAGGACTGCTGCGCAGCAGTTGAGGACCACTGCGCAGCGGTTGAGGACTGCTGCGCAGCGGTTGGGGATTGCTGCGCAGCGGTTGGGGACTGCTGCGCAGCGGTTGACGATTCGTTCACACCCCTGGCGCCTCAAAACCCGTAGCGCACTTCCATCGTCACCGTTCGCCCGTCCGTATTCGGACTGAATCCCGACTGCTGCGCGGCGGTGCGCGATCCCGTCACCTGCGCGAACTCCGCGCCGAGGCGGACGTGGGGGGTGAGATCGTGCATCCACGCCAGCACCCACGAGTGCCCATGCTCCGAATTGTCCTCGGCCACCTGATCGCGATCGGTCGCAGAGAAGGTGTCGAAGCGGATCGAGTAGCGATCGTTGCCACGCTTGTACGACGTCAGCACGTACCACGTGGCGAAATCCATCTGTACGAAATGCGGGGGATGTCCCATCCCGGTCGCGCCCCAGCAGTACTCGGCGGCGACGGTGGCGGGCGAGGTGAGCCCAACCTGCGCCGCCGCGATGTTGAAGTGCGTCTGCCACGCGTACTCGCCGCGATACAGCTCGCGATCACCACGATTGTCGACGCGCGTGAGCTGCATCATGGCCCGCTCGGGAAGCTGTAATCGGACGCGCGCGGAAACGCCGGTTCGCCCATCGAGATCCTTTTCGAATGGGACCGTCCCGTGTCGTTGCCCGGCGAAATCCGTCGGCAGCGAAAACAGTGGCGGCAGCGGAAGCGCTTCGTTATACACGCTCAGCCGATTTCCCACCGACCACCCGCGCCACGCCAGCAGCGCCCCCATCGAGTCATTGTTCCGGAACGCGGTCGCGCCCGCGGTGACATAGAAATTGGGACGCCACGCCAGATCGACGCCGACCGGCCGGAACTCTTCCCCGATCCACGAATTCAACGGCGAAAAACTGACGGTGTACGGCGACGTCCAAAGCGGATCGACATTTTCGCGCGACGTCCCGAGAAAAAACTGCCCGGCGCGAACCTGGAAATGCTCCGAATGCAGATCGACGTACGCCTCAACGATCCCCGCCCTCTTCCCTCCCGCTCCCGACTGATCCCGCCGCGCCACCCCATGCGCATGCAGATCAATCCACGACGCCGGAGCCCACTCCGCCCCAACCTGCGCCACTCCAAGCGCCAGCGTCCGATGCGCATTCACATCTGCCGCCCCGGCATCCAACCGTCCGAAGCCGCCCCGCAGCCAGGAAGGCTGCCCGCTCGTGTAGATGCCGCGCGCGGACACGAATCCGTGGAGTTGGAAGGATTGAGCACTTACAGATATCGCCAGGGCGAGCACGAGGAGAGTGAGGCAAAGCGGGAATGTTACGTGATCTCGCATGGGGCCACAACTCAGAGACTCAAGCGACGGTGCGCGGCAACCCACAACTCGCACTTTCGCTCCAAGTCTTCTAGTTTTGACGGCTCGCGTGAAAGTTCTGAATAGATAATTCGTGCGGTATCCGTGGCTATGCGATGAACAAGGTGCTCCGGAAGATCCTTGTGGTTCAGAATTATGCATGGCTTGTTATGGCTCAATGCAACGCCGTACTCAAACGGCATCCATGGCGACAGCGACAGCTTGTCGTCTTCAAATCGCTCCGGGTGCCAGACGCCGATGAAACAATGAGCCTGAATGATGCGATCGATAGCGCCTTGCGTAATCATTTTCACGTCAGCATTCTGCAACTCGACCACATGAAAGCTCTTTTCCAAAGTCTTGCGGATGAGAGCTCCCTCGAGTGCCGCAGCACCCGGATAAGACAGGAACACCGATGGCTTTCCGTGAGGGCCCCATCCAGGATCAAAGAGTAGCTCCGTCAGCCACCGTCGCGGCGTAAAGTCCTCTTTCGTTGCCGCAATTTGCGCCATCTGAAGGACATCCAGTTCTGCCTCTTCAGGTGTCACCATGACGACAGGCTCCGGAATTTGTTGAGCGTCATATAAAGGCAGTGGTTCAAATTTAAGATCCTTCGGGTATAGCGGTGGATGTAAAGTAACGCCGTAATAGCGGAGCCGATGAGCGAGGCTAGTATCGTCGGTCGGCAGATGAGTCGCCGCCCACTTCTTAGGATCGGCTATTAAATCGTGACGCGACATCTCCGCCGAATCATGCTCAAGTGTAACTTCAAGGATGTTCCTGTCGTCACGCATCGTTCTGACGAGACCCGACACGATGGAGAGGTTATTGGCAGCAATGAATCCAGTAATTGCGCAAAGCGCGCCTGGAAGATTCTTGTGAACAAAGCCAAGGTGAACCATCCGCTTCTCTCGCCCTCGGCGCGGAATGAATATTCTTAGGGTCTTGGATTCTATATCAGAGACGAGGATGTAGTGTAACAACGCCTCCTCATCTCTTCCCGTGGCTGTACGGGCGTCGGCCGCGACATGCGAGTCGATTTCGAAAGCAACTCCGGCGTCATCTAGGCGACCACGCTGCTCCTTGGCCGGAAGAATCTCGACACTACCACGAGTTGCTATTGAGCGATTCTCTTCAAATTCGCTGAGCCGAAGTCTTGGGAGAGCAATACCGTTGTCGGAGTCGGTCGTCCATAGTAGGACGTCGGCACACTGTCCGAGGATTTGTCGCAAAAGTTGAATGTATCTGAGATCGTTGGAGGGTATTATGCCCGACAAGCGTGGAAAGAATAGTTCCTGAAGGTTTGTTGGCAGCTCAACTTTTGTGGGCGTGCTGGTAGTGCTCCAATCCAGCAGCATGAATACTCCGTGCCCTCCGTTCGATTCCAGCGTTGCGCTTTCCCAAGACAAAATATTGATGTCCATTGCCGCGATAGCGCGCAGTAATCTGTTAACAACGCCACGCTTTTCCTTGAGAACACACTTCAATCGAAACAGTCGATCAAGGGGCCGATCGTATGGAGTGATGCAGAGTTCACACCCCGCCGGGTGTCGGGCTGACTGGAGGAGAGTTATTGTTTGTCGAGCACTATGTGGTAGAAGCCCTAAGTGTCCGCTGTGGAACGGCGGTACGACAATGCGGTTTGACTCGCTAACCTTCAGGTAGTCGATTACAAACATGATGCCTCCACGTCTCTCCGGAAGGCAGCATAATAACGCAGAGGTAGGTCTTTCGAAACTTTAATTGATCTCACGGGTTCGCGAAATTCTGCGAGCGCAGCATTGAGGTCCGGCGATTCATGTCGGCTGCGGCGTAGCGCGGATGACACCGACAACAATCCTGACGATGCTGCCAGGCTGCCGACGCGGCCATGTATCAGCTAAAAGCCGTCGCCAACCTAAAGCGCCACCAATTCCAAATGCTCGATCTCCCTCTCCAGAAACTCCCCCGCGATCCTGCGGAATCGCTCCTCGGCATCAGTGACGAGGAACGTATGTTTCGCGGCACCGTTTGAGGATGCGCCGATCGCGGCGAGGACCGACGCGGCTGTTGTTTCGGCGCTGTCGACGATCGACACTTTGTCGCCGACTACCTGCTCGATCGTGCCGCGGAGGATGGGGTAGTGGGTGCAGCCCAGGACTAAGGTGTCGATGTTGGCGTCCAACAGCGGGGAGAGGTAGATCTCGGCGACTTCGCGGGCGACGTGCGTGTTGGCCCATCCCTCCTCGGCCAGTGAGACGAAGAGGGGGGCGGCGGATTCGATCACTTCGACGTTCGGATCGAGGTTGTGAATCGCTCGCGTGTAGGCCTTCGAGCGCACCGTCCCCTCGGTGGCGATGACGCCGACTCGTCCGCGCGTTCGTTCCACTGCCGCTCGCGCGCCGGGCTCGACGCCGCCGATGACCGCGATCGTCAGCGACGATTGCAGCGATGGGAGGGCGGCGGCGGTGGCGGTGTTGCAGGCGACCACCAGCATGCCGATGCCGCGGTCGATCAGATGCGCGGCGGCCTGCAGCGTGTAGCGCGTCACCGTCTCGGCGGATTTCGTTCCGTAGGGAACGCGGGCTGAATCGCCGAGGTAGATGAGAGGGTGGTGCGGGAGGGCGCGGGCGATTTCGCGGAAGACGGTGAGTCCGCCCACTCCGGAGTCGAAAATGCCGATGGGTGCAGGGGATGAGGCAGGGACGAGGGACGAGGGACGAGGGGAGCGGCGTTGCGTTCCCATCACTGAGTCCCCGGGTTAGCAGGGGCAATTGCTGCAGCTTGCGAAAGCACAGACAGGAGTGTCTGTGCCACACCGGCTTTCGCCGGTATCAACATGCGGGCAGGTTCGGCAGGGTTGATGTGGCACAGACACTCCTGTCTGTGCTGGTGAGGCTCGGGACAGATGAGCAAATCAACCGGCTGTTCGCTTTTCCCTCGTCCCTCGTCCCTCATCCCTGCTTCTCACCCTCGTCCCGGTCGCTCGCAGCCATTACGCCGCCGCCTTCGCGCTTGATGTTGTATTGCTCGATCTTCTTGTACAGGTTCGAGCGCGGCGTATCGATGGCCTCGGCGGTCTTGGAGACGTTCCAGCCGTTCTCGCGGAGCTTGGCAAGGATGAAGGCCTTCTCGGCCTCGTCCTTGAAATCCTGCAGCGTGGCCAGGCGCATGGCCGAGGAGATGATGTCGGCGGCGGCGCGGAAGAATTCGGCGGGGAGGTCGGTGATGTCGATCGTGTCGGACGGCACCATGATCACCAGGCGCTCGATCATGTTGCGCAGCTCGCGCACGTTGCCGCGCCAGGCCGCGTCCTGCAATGCCTTTTGTGCGGCGGGTGCGAACTTCTTGGCGGGGCGGTTGTACTGCGCGGAAAAGAGCGTCGCGAAATGTTGCGCGAGGAGCGGGATGTCGTCCTTCCGCTCGCGCAGCGGCGGCGTGCGGACGGGGATGACGTTCAGCCGATAGAAGAGATCCTCGCGGAAACGGCCGGCGCGGATTTCTTCGGTGAGATCCTTGTTCGTCGCAGCGATCACGCGCACGTCGACTTTGATGACGGTGGCCGAGCCGACCGGCTCGACTTCCCCTTCCTGCAGCACGCGCAGCACCTTGGCCTGCGTGCGCAGCGACATGTCACCGATCTCGTCGAGGAAGATGGTGCCGCCGTCCGCGGCCACGAACTTGCCGGTCTGCTTGCGGACCGCGCCGGTGAACGATCCCTTCTCATGCCCGAACAATTCCGACTCGATCAGCTCCTCGGGGATGGCCGCGCAATTGACCTGGATGAACGGCTGTGCCGCGCGCGAGGAGCGGCGATGGATTTCGCGCGCCACGAGCTCCTTGCCGGTGCCCGATTCGCCGGTGATGAGAACGGTCGCCTTGGTCGGCGCGGCCAGCTCGATCTGCGACTTGAGCTCCTTCATCGACGACGACTCGCCGACGAGCTGGTAGTCGCGCGCCTCGCGTTCGCGCAGTTCGCCGACTTCTTCCTCGAGCTTCTGCTGGCGGACGGCGTTGCGGACGGAAAGCAGCAGCTTGTCGCGGTTCAGCGGCTTCTCGAGGAAGTCGAAGGCGCCGCGCTTCGTGCACTCGACGGCGGTGGAGATGTCGCCGTGTCCGGAGACCATGATCACCGGCGATGGCACGTGCTGCTCTTTCAGATTCTCGAGGACTTCGATGCCGTCGAGCACGGGCATCTTGATGTCGAGCAGGATGGCGTCGTACGGCGCCGCGGTGCGCGTGGCCTTGTCGATGCCGTCCTGCCCGGACCGCGCCTCATCAATGCGATAGCCCTCGTACTCCAGCGTCATCCGGATCGCTTCGCGGATCGCCGTTTCATCATCAATGACAAGAATTCGGAATGCCATTCAAGTACCTCGCTCGTGCATGAGTCCGGCCAATTGTATGGGCGGATGCCGAGGTATCCTCGGACGATGCAGTTCACCGAGGTGCTGACCACGTTCGCCGAGTTCTTCGAGCGGCAGAAGATTCGGTGGGCAATCGCTGGAGGCCTCGCGGTCGGCGCGTGGGGATATCAGCGGTACACGGACGATATCGACTTTGTTGTCGGCGGTTCTGAGCGCGAGAAGGTCGTCGCGTTTGCGGAATCGCTCGGGTATGAGACCACTCACGCGTCCGAGGGTTTTTCGAATCACATTCATCCAAACGAGGACTTCGGCCATATCGACGTGCTTTACCTGTACGACCGTACCGAAACGGAGCTATTCGCGGCTGCAACGAGCCGCGTCGTTTTGCCCGGATTGGCCGCGCTGGTGATCAGCCCGGAGCACATCGCGATGATGAAGGCTGCGGCAATCCGGGACCGACCTGAAAGAAGCTTCGGTGACGCGCGTGATGTGGAGTACCTTCTGACTCTGCCGACAATCGATCGAGAGAGGGTCCGGGCATACTTCGAGCGAATGGGCTTGTTGAGCATTTTCAATGCGATCGACCATCAACGAAAACGATGACGAGTTTGATCTCGAACGCGGCCTCAGGTTGACGCCCGCGGACGTCGAGGCGCTCGCTCGCGCGCGGCATGTGCGACCGCGGAGTTTCGAAAAGTACCTGTTATGGCTCAGCGAAATCACAGCGGGTGTACCAGCGCGGCGCGATATCTCCGGACCGGAGACGCCCTTCGAGCTTTAGTTCCTCAAGTACAATCCGCGCCGCTATGGACGTCACGATTACTCGGGAACCGAAGGTTGCGAAGGCGGATCATCTTTTTGTGTTGATCGCCGAGGGCGCGAGGCCGGATGTTGCGGTCGCGGCGAAGGCGATGCAGGCGATTGCGGCGGCGGGATTTGCTGGACGCGCGGACGAAACGCTGAGCACCGTCGCGGGCGAGCCGAAGAAGATCACGCTCGTCGGCGTCGGCAAAGCGGAGTCGTTCACGATTCGCGGACTGCGCACGGCGATTTACAGCATCGCCAAGATGGCCAAGAAGGGACGCGACGCGAACATCATCGTCGTCCTGCCGATCGCCGTTCCGAAACTCGGTGCCGAGGAGACGACGCGCGTCGCGGCCGAAGCGCTGGCGGCGTCCGACTACAAATACGACGTCTACATCACGAAGTCCGACGACAAGCCGATCCCGATCCGCGCGTCGCTCGTTCCGCCGGACTCCGTCGATGCGAAGCGCGCAAAACAGCTCGACGATGAAGCGAAAGCGATCGCTACCGGCGTTCGCACCGTGCGCGACCTCGGCAACGGTCCCGGCAATCTCGTCACGCCCACCTTCATCGGTCAGCGCGCCGAGGAAGTGGCGAAGGGCGCCGGGGTCAAGTGCACCGTTTATGGGCGGCGCGAGATCGAGAAGATGAAGATGGGCGGGCTGCTGGCCGTCAATCGCGGATCGATCGAAGAGCCGCGTTTCATCGTCCTCGAATACGCGCCGCGCAAAGCGAAGAAGCATGTGGCGCTGGTCGGAAAGGGCATCACCTTCGACTCCGGCGGCATCTCCATCAAGCCGGCCGAGAAGATGGAGGAGATGAAGTTCGACATGTGCGGTGCCGCGGCGGTGATCGGCACGATTCAGGCGGCGGCCATGCTGGCGCTGCCGGTGCGCGTGACGGGCATCGTCGCGTCGACCGACAACCTGCCCAGCGGCAGCGCGTACAAGCCGGGCGACATCATCACCACGAGCAGCGGCAAGACGGTGGAAGTCGTGAATACCGACGCCGAGGGGCGCATGATTCTGAGCGACGCGCTGCATTACGCGTCGGAATTGAAGCCGGACCACATCATCGATTACGCCACGCTGACCGGCGCGTGTGTCGTCGCGCTCGGCAGCGAGGCGGCGGGGCTTTTCTCGAACAATGACGAGCTGGCTCAGAAGTTGATTGAGTGTGGGGAGCGCGTCGGCGAGCGCCTCTGGAGACTGCCCGAGTGGGACGAATACAAGGAACTGATTCGCAGCGATTGGGCGGACATGAAAAACTCGGGCGGCCGTTGGGGCGGCGCGATCACGGCGGCATTGTTTCTGAAGGAGTTCGTCAATTGTCCATCGTGGGCGCATCTGGATATCGCCGGAACGGCGTACGCGGAGCACGAAACAGCGCGCGAGGCGCGTGGAGCGACCGGCGCGGGCGTGCGCGTGACCATCGCCTTTCTGGAATCGCTCTCGCGTTCCTGATCGCGACTCTGGCCGCGTGCGATGGCAAGCGTCCGGCGCAGGTGCGCATCGCGCCGCCGCCGCGCAATGAGGTCAATTTCGCGACCGTCGATTCGCCGAGTCTGCAGTTTCTTCCGCGCCAGCAGGAAGCGCAGATCTGGAAGCTGGATGAGGATCCGATCGTCATTCCCGGCGATCATCTGAACACGTACCTCGGCCCCGTCGACGCGCCGCAGTTCGCGCGCTACGAGACGCTCGATCTCGCCATCGGCAAGTACAGCACGCCCGGCGGCAACGGTTTCGCGACGGTCGAAATCTACCGCTTCCCCGATTTCGTGAAGGCGTTCGGCGCGTACTCGAAACAGAAAAACGGCAACCTGCGCTTTCTCGACATTCCGAACGAATCGTTCGCGAAGGCGCATTCAGTCCACGTGTGGCGCGGTCCGTTTTACGTTCGCATCACCGGTGCGAGCGACGGCGACAAAGTGCTGCGCCTGGCCACGTTCGTCGCGGACAAGATGCCGCCCGCGCCGAGCAAGCCGGCGGTGTTCGCGTTCCTGCCGGACAAGCAGCGCGTTCCAGGCAGCGAGCGCTACTCCGCCGATTCGGCGTTCGGCCAGCGCTTCCTGGCGAATTCGTTTCAGTCGACGTTCAACGTCGACAACGATCTGATCGACGGCATCGTCATTCCGGCTGCGAACAAGCAGGCGGCGAGCAACATCCTCGATCAGTACAAGGTGCTCTATCTCCACAACGGCAAGCTGCTCGACCCGATTCCGAATCTCGGCGAGGACAATTTCACGGCCGAGGATCGCTACCTCGGGCGAGTGGTTGCGTTTCGCATCGATCGATTCGTGATCGCGTTCAACGGCTACCGCGACCGACAGCACCTCGTCGACCTCGCCACCGCCGCCGATCAACGCATCCTCGGCACGATCCGCAAGCAGCTCGTCACCGCCGACAAGCAGGCCGAAGACGCGGATAACGGCAAGACGTCAACCGTGCCGGCCTGGATGCAGAACAAGCACTGATCACGCGATCCGCACGACGACGAGCGTGACGTCATCTTCCTGCGGCTCGTTGCCGCGGAACGATTCGACGTCGCGCAGCACGGCGTCGCGGACTTCCTCGGCCGTTCCATCGCATGCGGCGACGATGCGGGCGAGGCGATCGAGTCCGTATTCGTTGCCCGACGCGTCCACCGTTTCGTAGATGCCGTCGCTGTGCAGCACGAACGTGTCGCCGCTTGCGAACGGGACGATGCGCTGCGGAACGGTCGCGCCGAGGCGTGCGCCGAGCGGAGGCGCGAAGAGCTCGATCAGTTGCGTTTCGCGGGAGTCCCCTCGGACGTGGAGCAGCGGCGGATGACCGGCCGAGGCGATCGTGGCCTGATGCGTCTCGTGATCGAGGAGCAGGACGGAGATCGTCACCATCATCCGTCGCCTGCTGCTTTGCGTGACGACTTCCTGCAGACGGCCGAGGACGTAGGCGGGATCGAGAAGTTGATCGCGCAGCAGCGTGAATCCGCTGCGCAATGCGGAGAGGGTGATGCCGCTGGCGAGACCGTGACCGGCGACGTCGCCGCATACAATCGCAAGGCGTCCGTCGACGACGAAGTAGTCGTAGTAGTCGCCGCCGACCTCGGTGGCTGGCAGCGAAACACCGGCGACGTCCGCCCACGCGAGTTGCGGCGGCGCTTCCGGCAGCATGCTGATCTGGACCTCGCGTGCGAACCGCAGCTCGTCGCGAATCCGCAGTCGCTCGCGCGCCTCAGTGCGGCGTTGGACGCCTTCCTCGATCGCCGTATTTTTCACGCTGAGGCTGAAAAGTGCGCCTGCGACGAAGCAAACGGCGTTGACCGAAACCAGCGCGATGCCGATTCCGGTGTGATTCGTTTTGGCGCGGCTGGCAGGCGCCGTCAGGAATGCAACGGCGACAATCGCCAGCATCGCGCCGTTGAGCAGGATGCGTTGCGGCAGCAGCAGCCGCACGGCAATCGTCGTGACCGGAAAAATGAATCCCCAGGCCACCCATCCGGTCTTGTCGGTCAGCGCGAAGAAGACCAGCGCGGCGAACTTGACCGCGAAGAGCGCGACCAGCCATCCCCAGAGGTTGCGTGCGACGACGCGTGCGTAGGGGCGCAGCGATCGATCTTCGCGGCGCCGTACGCGGCGCAATTCGCTCATCGCGGCGAGGAGGAAAAGCGTGAGCAGTGCATCGATCGCCGAAACAGCGACGTGTGCAACTTGCTGCTGTTTCCATGCGAAGGACGCGGGTACGAGGACGAGTGAGGCGAGGAGGAAGAACCAGGCCATCAGGTACGGCCACGAGAGGTTCTGCTCGTCGAACCGCTGCCGAACCATCTGCGGCTCGGAAATCTGCGCGAGTTGTTCGAGTGTGCGCTCCATCGCGCGCATTGTCGCTCACGCGGAGCCGCCGAGGCGCGGGGAGAAGCGAGGCCGGCACACGTTTGCGTGTGCCGGCCCGTTGTGGCGCTTAGTTTTGCGACATGAAAGTCGCGCTACTGCGACGGCACGTATGTCGGATCGGTGGTCCGGTTGTCGATCACCGAGCCGTAGGCGGCGACGCGGCCGGTGCCGCTGATGACGCGGGCGGTGATGCGGCCGTTGTAGACGTTGTTGAATCCGAAGGACTTGAAGATTCCGTTCTTCGGCAGGTACTCGCCGGCGCCGAGGGGGAGCGTCAGCTTGCCGGCCACTTTGGAATCGGGGGTGTAGGCGAGCAATTCGACGGTGATCGGGTTGCCGGTCACTTCGACCAGGCCGAGGTTCGTGCGGAACGCTGGCGACTCCTCGAGCTGCACGATCTGCAGCGCGCGTTCGCCGTTGCCCACCGCGTCGGCCGCGGTGACGCCGGGGATGAACTGGCCGAACGTTCCGCCGTTCGACTTGTCGCGGCTGAACGTGCGCGCGGTGACGACGAGCTGCGAATCATTCGCCGTCGTCGCGATGACCGCGCCGCCGCCGGTGATGCCCCACAGCGTCGGCAGGACGTTGTCGACTGCCAGCGTTTCGCCGGCGCCGATCGTCTTCACCTTGTTCGGCACGCTCGCGCCGGTGAAGGCCAGCGTCACGTCGACAGGCGACGTTCCGCCGTTGTAGATGCGCATGTCGGTGTGGAAGTTCGAGAACGACGTATCGAACTCCGCCACGCCGGGAACGACAAAGCGTTTCGCGGCGATCTTGGCCGGATCGGCGGGGAAGACCAGCAGCGGATCGGTGGTGGTGTTGTCGAGCACCGACGCGTATGCGCTCACGTGTCCGGTATCGCTGGTCACGCGCACTTCCACGCGTCCGTCGGTGATCGAGGAGATGCCGAAGAACTGGTCGAGGCGCTGCTGCTGCGATTCGTACGGTTTCAATGAATACGCGCGTTCGGCGACCGTGTGGCCGGCGTCATCGAGCAGCGTGGCCACGAAGTCGACGGCCTGGCCGGAGCCTTCGATGAAGCCGAGGTTCGTGCGGAAACCGCCCGTGGCGCTGCTCTGCGAAACCTGCTGCAGCGAGATCTTCGACGCGCTCGCCTTCGACAGGAAATTCACCAGCGGCAGCGCGGGGATGTACTGCCCGAACGTGCCGGTGGGCGCGACGCTGTACGTGCGGCTGGCTGCGACGGTGGCCAGGCTGATGTTGACCGGTGTGTCCTTGCCCGCGAAATTGAGCGGACGGATTTCGAGCGAGCCTTGCGGCGCTTCGCCTAAGACCCCCGAGCCGTACCAGTCTTTGACGATGTCGTTGAGCGCCTTCGTGTCGCCTGCGGCGACTGTGAGCGTGGTCTGCTTGCCGGTAACCGTGCCGTCGGTGCCGTTCGGCGTGTAGGTGAGCTGATAGTTGATCGACTGCGCCGCGGTGTTGGTCAGCCGCACGTCGCTGACGAAGCGCGAGCCGATGCCGTCCGCGTGCGCGACGGCGGGGATGAGCAGTGCGTTGAATCCGGCGTTCGGATCCTTCGGCGTCGGCGTGACCGGCGCGACGACGCTGACCGAGACCGGAACGTTGATCGGCGCGGGGGGATCGCCGAACGCGCCGACTTTGCCGGCCGCCGGAGCGCGGTTGATGGTGACGCTGGCCTGCGTCGAGCCGACGTCGAGCTGCGAGAGATCGATGGTCGCGGTGACCGTCGCCCCTTCCGCCGGCAGTGGTCCGCTCGACGGGGAAATGGTCATGAACGGCTTGTCCGAGGAGACGCTGAAGGTGTCGCCGGTGGCGAGCGGCGCGGTCTTGCCGTTCGTGGTGATGCCCGGGATGAAGATCTGTTGCGTGATCAGGCACGGCGACTGCGGGCAGGGAAGCTGCGCGAAGTTGAAGTTCGACTGTCTCGGCGATTGCGGCGCCGTGACGAGCACGCTCACGGTAGGCGAGAAGCCGCCGAAGTTTCCGCCGCAGATCGGCGCGGCGTGAACGCGGTAGTAGTAGCGCGTATCGACGGTGACGGTGTGCGAGAAGTTGCGCGTCGTCGCTCCGTTGATCGGGAACGTCTGCGCGTCGCTGAAATCGGCCTTCGTCGCTTCCTGCAATTCGTAGGCGGCATCGCGCTGCGCGCTGCCGTCCCACGAGATCGGGTAGCTCGTGGCCGAAGGAGCAGTCGGCGGCGCCGACATCGCCGGCACGCGCGGACCG
>Ga0207677_10000324_pt1 | contig 34713 bp, 33 predicted proteins | sample KBSMisM42_FD_184311 | JGI IMG/M metagenome (GOLD analysis project Ga0207677, IMG submission 184311) | Miscanthus rhizosphere microbial communities from Kellogg Biological Station, Michigan, USA - KBS Miscanthus M4-2 (SPAdes) (version 2) | ecosystem: Host-associated > Plants > Roots >...
AGGAAGCGTTCGACGTGGCCCTTCTTGGTCTCGTAGTCATGGGTCGCGATCTTCGGCCGCAGCTTGATTTCGCGGATGTTGACCTGCTGCTGGTGCTTGCGCGCGGCCTTCTGCTTCTGCTCCTGCTCGTACTTGTACTTCGAGTAGTCGAGCAGGCGGGTGACCGGCGGCTTCGAGCCGGGGGCGACCTCGACCAGGTCGAGGTCGGCCTCCTGGGCGCGTTTGAGGGCGTCGTTGATGTCGACGATCCCGAGCTGCTCGCCGTCGGCGCCGATCAGGCGCACCTGCGGCACGCGGATCCGCTCGTTGATCCGAGTGGTGTCGCGCTCTGGTGGGCGCCGATCGAACCTACGCGGGACCGGCACTATCGGAGGCGGTACTTCAAGAGGACGAAACGGTAGGAAGGCACGGGGCGCTCAGCGGCGGCGGTGATTTTGCGTGCCAGCGATCAAGTTCGGCGCAGTATAGAGACAGAACGGCCGCGCGTAAACGCAACCCCTCAGCGCTCCGCCGTCTCGGCCGCGGTACGGGCGGCGAAGTCGGCCAGTGACATCTCTCCCAGGTCGCCCTCTTCACGGGAGCGGACGGCGACGGCGCCGTTCTCCGCCTCGCGGTCGCCGACCACCAGCATGTAGGGGTAGAGGCCGATCGTCGAGGCGTCGCGGATCTTCTTGCCGACCGACTCCGAGCGGTCATCGATAGCGACGCGGACGCCGAGTTCGCGCAGCTGCTCGAAGGCGCGGGCGGCGTAGTCGTTGTGGCGATCGGAGATCGGCAGGACGATCGCCTGCACCGGCGCCAGCCAGGTCGGGAAGCGGCCCGCGTAGTGCTCGATCAGGATCCCGGCGAAGCGCTCCATCGAGCCGAGCAGGGCGCGGTGGATCATCACCGGCCGGTGGGCTTCGTCGTCGGCGCCGGTGTAGTAGAGCTCGAAGCGCTCGGGCATCTGGAAGTCGAGCTGGCAGGTGCCGCACTGCCAGGAGCGGCCGAGCGCGTCGGTGATGTGGAAGTCGATCTTCGGGCCGTAGAAGGCGCCGTCGCCGGGGTTGAGCGTGTACTCGCGGCCCTGACTGTCGAGTGCCTCGGCCAGCGCCGCCTCGGCTTTGGCCCACTGCTCCTCCGAGCCCATCGACTTCTCCGGCCGGGTCGAGAGCTCGACGTGGACGTCGGTGAAGCCGAAGCGGCCGTAGAGCTCGTCGATCGCCTCGCAGATCGAGGCGACCTCGTCGCCGATCTGCTCCTCGGTGCAGTAGACGTGGGCGTCGTCCTGGGTGAAGGCGCGGACGCGGAGGAGGCCGTGGAGGACGCCCTCGCGCTCGTTGCGGGAGACGCGGCCGAACTCGGCCAGGCGCAGCGGCAGCTCGCGGTAGGAGTGGCGGTCGGCGGAGTAGACGAGGCAGGCGCCGGGACAGTTCATCGGCCGCAGCGCATAGCGGCGGTCGTCGTCCTCCATGAAGTACATGTCGTCCTTGTAGTTGTCCCAGTGCCCGGACCGGTGCCAGAGGCTCTCGTCCATCACCTGCGGGGTGGCGATCTCCTGGTAGCCGCGCTTGCGCAGCTGGTCGCGGACCTCTGTCTCGATCGTCCGCAGCAGGGTCGTCCCGTTGGGCAGCCAGAACGGCATCCCCGGCGCCTCCTTGCGGAGCATGAAGAGGCCGAGCTGGGGGCCGAGGCGGCGGTGGTCGCGTTCCTTGGCCTGCTCGAGGCGCTCGAGGTGCTGCTCGAGGTCCTTCTTCGAGAAGAAGGCGGTGCCGTAGATCCGGGTCAGGCTCTCGCGCTTCTCGTCGCCGCGCCAGTAGGCGCCGGCGGTCGAGCTGAGCTTGATCGCCTTGATGCGTCCGGTCGAGGGGCCGTGGGGGCCGCGGCAGAGGTCCTCGAAGGGTCCGTTGCGGTAGAGCGAGACCGTCTCCACGCCTTCATTGCGGACAAGGTCCTCGATCAGCTCGACCTTGAAGCCCTGGTCCTGGGCGCGGAAGATCTCGATCGCCTCGGCGACGGGGATGTCGCGACGGGAGAACTCCTCGTCGGCGTCGATGTGCTCCTGCATCGCCGCCTCGATCTTCGGCAGCTCCTCCTCGGTGATCTTTGTTCCCGGCGGAAACTCGAAGTCGTAGTAGAAGCCGCTCTCGATCGGCGGCCCGATCGTCACCTTGGTCCCGGGATATAGGTCCACCACAGCCTCGGCCATCACGTGGGCGGCGTCGTGGCGGATCAGCTCCAGCGCCTCGGGGTCGCGGTCGGTGAGGATCGCCACCTCTCCCCCGTCGGCGGGCAGTGGCGCCGCGAGGTCGCGCAGATCGCCGTCGACCTTGATCGCCAGCGCCGCCTTGGCGAGGCCGGGCCCGATCGCGGCCGCCGCGTCGGCTCCCGTCGCCCCCGCCGGCAACTCAAGCGGCTTGCCGTCGGGCAGGGTGAAGGTGGTCTTCTCGGTCGCTGCCTCCATGCGAGGCAATGGTACGTGGGCGCGGACCATCAGGCGGTCGCGTACCGGTGTGTCGCTATCGAGCGGGTCCCTGCCGCGCCTGGCGTTCGGCGATCAGCGGACAGGGGCTCTTGCCGGGGCGCGGGTCGCTGACCTTGGTCAGGGTCCAGCCGCCGTCGTCCCGGATCACGAAGCGCACCCCCGCCGGCACCTTCGGTTCCTCGGTCGACTGGATGCAGACGCGGCCACCGCGCAGTTCCCAGGCGAGGAAGGGTCCCCCGTGTTCCTCTTCCAGCAGCCGGGGCGAGGCGTAGACGAGCGTCGGCCCTGCGCCGACGAGCTTGCGGTACTCGCTGAGCTTCGAGGAGTAGGAAGTCGGCCCGACGGGCGCGTTGGCAAGCGCGAGTAGTGAGCAGACGCCCGCGGCGCCCATGAACGCAACCGCAACAGCACTGAGAACCCATTCGCCTGTTCCTTTTTGGCGCTCGACAGCAGGAAGGAACAGGCGAACGCGGGTCAGCGGCAGGAGGATCGTCAGGGCTACGAGCGGGGCTGCGATCTCGATCGCCTTCGCGGCCGTGTAGGGCGTGCCACCGAGGCGGGCGGCGGCGTAGGCGAGCGCCGCGGCACCGATGCCGGCGAGGATCGCGGTCTCGCGACGGCGCCAGAGCCGGACGAGCCCATAGAGGAAGAGCGCGAGGGCGAAGGCGATGCCGAGGTAGTAGGCGACTGCCGGCACCGCCCCGTCTCCCGGCGCCAACCGGAAATCGCCCGAAGGCCAGACACCCAGTGCCTCGAATGGGGAGATCTGGCCGAAGAGGTTGCCGAGCCCGGGGCCGTTCGGGTCGAAGGTCTCGAAACTGTGGAAGTCGAGCATGCGCCCGATCTCCGGCAGGGTCGCGACGAGGAAGACGAAGAGGGCGAGGCCGAGTGCTCGCAGCGCCGGCCGCGAGAGCAGCGCCCAGATCACTGCCGCCCCACCCAGCCAGATCAGGCCAGGGAAGCTGTAGGTGTAGATGGAGCCGGCTGCGATCAGGGCTGCTGGGACGTAGCGGAGGGGGAGGTCGGTCCAGGTTCGGTCTGCCCCTCGTAGCGCGAGGACGAAAGCCAGGAGAAAGAGGGCCTGCATCGTCTCCTTGAAAGCGCCTTGCGCGAAGTAGGAGGCGGTTACGTAGGCGAGCCCGACCAGGAGGGCGCCGGCGGTACGGGGGAGCCTGGGCAGATCCGCGAAGGCGGCGAGGGCGGTCAGGCAGGCGAGGACGGCGACGGCGATCGTGAGGCCGCTGAAGCCCTGGACGAGGCCGATGCCGAGGCCCTTGTTCAGGGCGACGACGATCGAGTGCGGGCCGAGCGGATAGCCCTGGTTGAGGAGCTGGGACGAGTGGCCTTCGGCGAGACGGTCAGCCGCCAACAGATGCTGGGACATGTCCGGGTTGAAGCTGGTGCCGAGGATTCCGAAGTGGCCCTCGACGGCGAACGGCAGCGAGGCCGCGAGCAGCGCCCCCAGCGCCACCGGCCAGCCGACCCGCATAGCCTCCCCCGCCCCCTCGACCCGTCCCCGCAGGTAGGCGATCGCCGCCACCGTCAGCGCCAGCACCAGGACCGCCGAGACCATGCCGTCCCCCGGCATCCGCACCGTCCCCCAGCACACCGCGCAGAGCAGCGCCAACCCCACCGCCGGCGCCAGCCAGGACCACCTGCGCCCCCCGCAGAGGCAGATCGCCGCCTGCCCGATCGCCAGCGAGGCCGCGCAGATCGCCAGCACGGCTGCGTAAGTCCCGATCACGAGACCCGCGAGCCTAGACTGAGTTCGTGGCCTTCGTACCTCCCGCCCGCCATCTGCTCCGGGCCAAGGACCTGGCCGACTCGCGTTACTACGAGCCGCTCGAGGTCGATGATCTCGCCCGCGCGGCCGGCCTCTCGAAGGCGCACTTCAGCCGCGAGTTCCGGCGCACCTTCGGCGATTCCCCCTACGTCTACCTGCTGACGCGACGGCTGGAGCGAGCGGCGGCGCTGCTGCGCACGACCGACTACTCCGTCGCCGAGGTCTGCCTCGAGGTCGGCCTCCAAGGGATCGGCTCCTTCACGACCAGCTTCAAACGGATGTACGGGATGACGCCGACCCAGTACCGGGCCGAGGCGCCGCCGGCCTCCGCCCACGCCGTCGTCCCCGCCTGCGTCGTCCGCGCCTACGGGCGTCCGCAACACCGCACGATTCGAGAAGACGGGGGCTCCGAGCGGACCTAGCATCGCCCCCGACAATCCGAACAGGAGGGAACAGAACATGAAGATCTCAACCGCACAGCTCTGGGTCCACGACCAGGATGAGGCGCTCGCCTTCTACACCGAGAAGCTCGGCTTCGAGGTCCGCTCCGACGTCACCCTGCCGGAGATGGGCGACTTCCGCTGGCTCACCGTCAGCCCTCCCGACCAGGAGGACATGGCCGTCGTCCTGATGGCGATCCCGGGGCCGCCGGTGATGGACGAGCAGACCACCCGTCAGGTCGAGGAGCTGATGGCCAAGGGCTTCTCCGGCACCGTCTTCCTCACCACCGACGATTGCCAGGCCGATTACGAGCAGCTGAAGGCCCGCGGCGTCGAGTTCACCGAGACGCCGGAAGAGCGCCCCTACGGCATCGACTGCGGCTTCCGCGACCCCTCGGGCAACAGCCTCCGGCTGACCCAGGTGAAACTGCCGGCGAACGTCTGAGCGGCAGAGAATGAGGGTCGTCGGCGTGGGCGGCGACCCTCTCGGATGGGCGTAACTGGGCTCGAACCAGTGACCTCCGCCTTGTCGAGGCGGCGCTCTCCCAACTGAGCTATACGCCCGGAGTTCGGGAATCTAGCAACGGGAAGTGGAGAGGCGGGTGGTGGGCTAAAGGAATCCCTGCACGTGTCGATGCAATCGGTGCAACTTTCTTCGGCAACTGGTGTCTTAGAGGGCGAGCTTGCAGAGTTTGAGGACCGACGAGCCAGCGACTTAGCACTCTCTGGTGGTACGTCCTTCGGAGATAAAGGGCCCCGGAAGGGGCCCTTTTCCGTGGGCTAGACGTGGTCGGCCGGGAGGTGCCAGCGCCTCGGCGCGATCAGGTCGTCGGCCTCGCGCGGGCCCCAGGAGCCGGGCTCGTAGGGGATCGCGGCCGGCGGCTCCTGCAGGACCGGCTCGGAGACCTCCCAGAGCCGCTCAATCGCCTCGGAGCTGGTGAAGAGCGTGCGGTCGCCGACCATGACGTCGTGGATCAGCCGCTCGTAGGGGTCGAGCGCCTCCTCCGGCCCGCCGAAGGTGTCGGCGTAGCTGAAGCGCATGTGGGCCTCGCCGAGCTGGATCCGCGGTCCCGGCACCTTGGCGAGGAAGGAGGCGGAGATGCTGCCGGGGTCGCCGAGCTCAAAGGTCAGGTGGTCGTGGCCGAAGGACTCGGCGATCTGGTCGCAGTCGAGCGGGAACATCCGCCGCGGCGGCTGGGCGTAGGCGATCGTCAGCAGGTGCCGGCTCTCGGCCAGGCGCTTGCCCGAGCGGAGGTAGAACGGGACCCCCTCCCAGCGCCAGTTGTCGACGAAGGCCTTGACGGCGACGAAGGTCTCGGTGTCGGAATCGGGGCCCACCCCGTCCTCGTCGCGGTAGCCGCCGTACTGGCCGCGGACGACATTCTCTGGCCGCAGCGGCGGCATCGCCTCGAAGACCTTCTCCCGCTCGATCCCGAGCTGCCGCGGCTCCAGCGAGGTCGGCGGCTCCATCGCCACGAAGCCGAGGACCTGGAAGAGGTGGGTGACGATCATGTCGCGGAAGGCGCCCGTTTCCTCATAGAAGGAGCCGCGCATCTCGATCGAGAGCGTCTCTGGGATGTCGATCTGGACGTGGTCGATGTGGTTGCGGTTCCAGACGGGCTCGAACATGCCGTTGGCGAAGCGCAGCGCCAGCAGGTTCTGGACCGCCTCCCGCCCCAGGTAATGGTCGATCCGGAAGATGCAGTGCTCGGCGAAGACCGAGTGCAGGTGGCGGTTGAGCTCACGCGCCGAGTCGAGGTCGGTCCCGAACGGCTTCTCGATGATCACCCGGGCGTCGCGGCCGAGGCCGAGCCCGCCGATCTGCTCGACCGTCCCGGCGGCGGCCTGCGGCGGCAGCGAGAGGTAGAAGAGCACCCCGGCTCCCTCCCCCAGCTCCTCGCGCGCCTCCTGGATCGCCCGGTCGAGCTCGCCGAATCCATCGCCGACGCCGGCGAAGCGCAGCGACTCGGCGAACCGCTCCCAGGCGCCTACCTCCTCGTCCTCACGGCCGGAGCCGGCGACAGACTCCCGCGCCAGCGCCCGAAACTCCTCCTCGGTAAGCGGCTTGCGGGCGGCGCCGATGATCCGGAACCGCTCCGGCATCAGCCCGACGCGCATCAGGTGGAACATCCCCGGCAGCAGCTTGCGCTTGGCGAGGTCGCCGGTGGCCCCGAAGAGGACGATCACCTGGTCCCGGGGCACCCCGTCCGCAGCTTGCCGCTCACTCATCACCGCAGCCTATGCTGCCACTCGATGGGTGCCGGCACGACGAAGAACGGGGTTGCCTACGACTCGGTCGCGCTCGACCGGGTGGACCGCCGCTTCTGGCGGGAGATCTGGGAGTCGGTTCCGGCCGAGGTCGCCGCCGAGCGCGGTATCGAGGTGCGCGAGTTCGGGTCGATCCAGGTAACGGTGGCCGAAGCGCTGGGCCAGGTCGGGATGCTGAACCTCGTCCTCGGCGCCGCCGAGGCGGCCGGGCAATCGGATCTCGAGGCAGCCGTCACCTGGGCCGAGGAGCGGTCCACCCCATACGTCTCGGTCACCCCCGACCTACCCGGCAGCGCCGCGGCGGAGGAATGGCTCCGCGGTCAGGGATTCCAGCCGACCTACGCCTGGATGAAGTTCGTCCGCGACCCGCACCCGCCCCGCTTCCCCGCTCCCGACGGCGTCGAGGTCGTCGAGGTAACGGCGCCCAATCAGGAGCCGTTCGGGACGATCGCGGCGCTCGGGTTCGGCATGCCGGCCTGGGGCGCCGAGCTCTTCGCCCACCTGCCGGGGCGGGACGGCTGGCGCTGCTGCGTCGCCCGCGTCGACGGTGAGGCGTGCGGCTGCGGGGCGATGGTGATCGATGACGGGATCGCCGAGCTCGGCATCGGCGCCACCCTCGAGGCCGCGCGCGGGCGCGGCTGCCAGACCGCGCTCCTGCGCCGGCGCATCGAGGACGCTGCCGAGGCCGGCTGTCGCACCCTCCTCGTCGAGACGGGAGAGCGAGTGCCGGACCGGCCCTCGGCGAGCTATCGCAACATCCTCAAGGCAGGCTTCGACGAGGCCTACCTGAGGCCCAACTGGCAGCGGCGCCGCTAGACGGCCTCCCGGCGCCGACCCTCGCCGTCGGTCGAGCGCGGCTCATACCCGGCGCGGTCGACCTTGCGGTGGTAGCGCTCCCCCACCTTGCCGCCGGAGACGGCAGCGAGGGCGGTCGCGATCAGCATCACGACCAACGCCACGGCGGCGCCGCCGGCGAGCGAGCCTTCGTCGATCGGGATCCGCGGCAGGTTCAGCTGCGAGAAGAGGTTGTATTCGGAGCCGGCGATCGCGCCCAGCACGGCCAGCACCACCGTCGCTGCCAGCCCGAGCAGCCAGACGCCGAGGCCTTGGCGGCCGCCGTCGAAGCGGGACATCCGCCCGGCCACGTAGCCACCGGCGTAGTAGCTGATCGCCAGCACCACGATCAGGAGGATGCCGCCGACGATGCTGATCGTCTCGGCGTTCGATTCCGCCTCGCCTTCGCTCAGCTCGGTCAGGCCGATCGCCGCGCCGGCCGCGCTGAGGAGCGCGGTCAGCAGCACCGCGATCCCGACCGCGACCATCCAGCCGAAGAACGCCGCCCCGAGGTTGAAGCCGCCGTACTCGTCGCGCTGGCGCTGGTGGACTACCGCCGGCCCGGCGGCCGTGCGCTCACGCACGCCGTTGCCATCGTCGACTCGGTCGTCGTCGGTTCGGCGGTCGACCTTCTCGCGGTCATCGACCGTGCCTTCCCTGGTCCTCTCAGCCATCTGTTCCTCCTGCTCCCTGTTGCGATTCGGTGACTGGTGGACAGGTCTGGTACCCGAAGCGATCCGTGTCTAAGCGATCTGAACCCGAGAAACCGGGGCTCACCACCCAGAACGGCAACCCGGTGCGGATCAAGTAGGAGCGGCCTCGGAGAGCACCTCGAGGTTCTGGACGAGCGTCCCCCCGGCGATCCGGGGGGACGCCGCCTGCCCCCCGACGATCACCCCCAGGCGCGGGTGGCTGCGCCGCACCGCCGCTGCGACCTGATCGAGCTCGAGGGCCAGCTCCGGCATCGTCGCCGAGAGGGCCAGCAGATCTGGGGAGAGCGAATCGAGCGCCTGCAGGAGGGCTCCGATGGGAACGTCGGCGCCGAGGTAGATCGTCTCGAAGCCGGCGTCCTCCAGCACGTCGGCCGCCATCCGCAGTCCGAGGGTATGCTGCTCGCCCTCCACGGTGGCGAGCATCACACGGCCCCGCCGGGGGACCGGCTCGCGCTGGGTCTCGACCCCGACCCAGACCGGCGGCCGCAGCGCCGCCAGGACCCGATGGGTGAGCGAAGTCGCCAGGTGCTCGTCGGCCACCGTCAGCGCCCCCTTCGCCCAGAGCTCGCCGATCTCGTGCATCGCCGGGGCGATCACCCGCTGGTAGAGCTCCGGGATGGCCATGCCCCCGGCGAGGGCACCGGCGGCGACGCGGAAGGCGCCGGGCGCGTCAGAAGCACGCAACGCGTCCAGGTATAAGCGCGAGAGCTGCGCCGCGTTGCGCGCAGTCTCGTGGTTCTTCGAGTTCTCAGCTTCTGCCGAGTGCTCGGTCACTCCTCCCAGAGTAGGGAAGACGTTTCGGTATGCACAAGTCCCACCGGGTGCCAGCAGGCGTTACTGTGGCCGCCGTGCGTCAGATCCCACAACGAGCGCTGCTCCTCTGCGTCGCGCTGGTGGCGTCGGCCTCGCTTCTCGCCGCTCCGATCGCGACCGCCGGGCCCAGCACCGCGCCCTGTCCACCGGGTCAGGGACCGACGACGATCTCCAAGCGCGTCTCGCTCTCCGAAGCGGCGAGTCTCGGGGCCGTCAAGCTCACCTCGAAGGGCGGCTACAACGGCGACGCGGTCGCGGTCGACGCGACCTGGAAGCCGGCCGCCGTCCCGGTCACGGTCCAGATCGACATCGAGTTCACCGGCTTCCCGGGCGGGCCGAGCGCCGCAGAGGTGGAAGCCTCGATCGAGAAGAACCTGCCTCCCGGCAAGGCGGCCGACGGGACCGAAGTCAAGTTCGACATCGTCGCCCGCGAACGCGCCCCGGGCGCCGAGCCCTCCCCCTGCTTCCACCAGGCACAGCTGACCAGCGACGCCGACTTCCGCGGCGAGGCCGGCGAACCCGACGGCAACCCGTTCTCGAAGCCACAGAGCGGCGAATGGCCGAGCGGGCGCGGCGAGGTCGGCGACCGCCAGATCTGGACCCACGAGGCGCTGCATCTGGCCGGGCTCGAGGACCAGTACGTGCAGGTCTTCCGGATCGGTAGCAAGGACTACCCGATCCCCGACAACATCGACATCGCCAACCCCGACCAGGTCAAGGAATGGACCAAGGGCAAGGGCCTCGACTACGACAAAGGCAAGGCCGGGACGAAGCCCAAGCCCGGTCACGAGAAGGACATCATGGGCGACGTCTTCGGCGGCAAGGAGAAGCTGCTCAAGTCCGACCTCAACAAGTTCGCCCTGCTCGGCAAGAACAGGCTGACGATCGAAGCGAAGCCCGGCGACGTCCTCCTCAACAAGGACGGCAGCGCCCAGAACCTCGCCGTCGGCGCCCCCTTCGAGCTGACCGTCTCACCCGGCAAGCGGGGGCACGCGGACGGGCTCGTCGCCTACTGCATCGACCTCCACCACCACGTCCCCAGCGAGGGACAGGGGTTCGACGTGCTCGGCCCGGCGGCGGCACAGCCCGAGCCGGCGATGAAATACCTGCAGCGGGTGCTGGAAGTGGCGGCGACGCTGCAGCCGGCGGCGCTGAGCGAGACGCCGGGCGCCCAGGACGCCGTCTGGCGGATCTCCGACGACACCTTCCTCGAAGAGGGGGCGGCGATCTACGCGATGGCCGGCGTGCCCGACGAAACCTTCAACGCGCCCCACTACGTCGACCCCAACGCCGCCGCTGCGGGGACGCGGGCGGTCACCCCCACCGGCACCCTCCCCCGCGCCGCCCCGGTTCCCTACCTCGGCGAGATCCGCGCCCGGCCCTCGAAGCTCGCCGCCGGCAGGCGAGCCCAGGTCAAGCTCTCCATCACCCTCAAAGGGGCCGGCGACAAGGTCCGCTTCGAGCTGCAGCGCCGCAGCCGCGGCGAATGGCGGCGCCTCAAAAAGCTCGGGACCCAGAACCTGAAGCCGGGCGAGCGGACCGTGATGCTGACGATCCCCGCGCAGCGGCCCGGCGCCGTCCGCGTCGTCGCGATCGGCGAGGCCAGCAGCGCGATCGCGCTGCTGAAGATCCACTAGTCGCGAGGCTCTCGGCTGGTGCCTGGCGGCCCCCCAACACCCGAAGGCCAACGAGGTCTGGCGATGGCGGTCCACGAGCTGCGCAGGAAGGCGGGGCTGAGCCAGGATGCCCTGGCCGAGCGGGCGGACCTGCCGCCGCCGATCGTCGCCCGGATCGAGAGCGGCACCGGCGACCCGACCTGGGGCGACATGAGGCGGATCGCCCGGGCTCTCGGCGTCTCCATGGAGGTCCTCTCCGAGCTCGCCGAGCAGCGTGAGTTGGATCGGGAAGTTTGAGCTAGCCCACTCCTGGGGATTGACGGGCGGGACCCGTATTCCCGACCCAAAGGAGACCAATGAGCATCGTCACGATTCTGATCATCATCATCCTCATCCTTCTCGCCATCTACCTGTTCCGGCGCGTCTTCTAGGCCTGGGAGGCGCCGCCCCTGATCCGACCCACCCCGGGGGCGAAGCGCCCGACCCGCGCGGCGTAGCTCGCATAAGCGGCGCCATGGGCCCGCAGCAGATAGGGCTCCTCGACCACCCGCACCTGGACCTCCAGGGCGATCGCGAGGCCGACGACGCCGGCGATCGCAACCCAGCTGGGGACGAGCAGGGTGAGGCCGAGCGCGGTCGGGACCGTCGCCGAGAAGATCGGGTTGCGGACGAGGGCGAACGGGCCGGAGGTGACGAGCTCGGTCCGCTCTTGGGGGTCGACCCCGATCCGCCAGCTGCTTCCCATCATGATCTGCGCGTAGAGCGTCGCCCCGATCCCGAGCACGGCCAGGGCGGCGCCGACGACGTGGACCGCATCGGTGTCGAGCACGGCGATCGGCTCGACCCAGTCGAGAAGGGCGAGGACGGGAGCGGCGGCCCCCAGCAGCAGCGCCGCCGTGAAGCCGACCCCGGCGATCCGCTCGGCCGGCGTTCCGCCGATGCCCTTGAAGCCGCTCGAGCCCGTACGCCGCAGCTGGATCAAGGTGCGCAGCCCGAAGGCGAGCGCCAGGTAAAGACCGTAGAGGGCAAGCGAGAGAACGGGCACCGCTGCATCCTATGAGCCGAGCCGAACATTCCGAGCACCTACCCTGTCCTATGTCCGAAGACGGCAACCAGCGTCGCCATCACCTGGACGCCATTCGTGTTTCGGCGATCCTCCTCCTGATCCCCTACCACGCTGCTCGCTACGTCCAGAAGGGCGACGGCGACCCGAGGATCGTCGATGCCGTCGTCTGGTTCGTCCACACCTGGCACATGCCCCTGTTCTTCGCCATCTCCGGCTTCCTCGCCGCCAGCGCGCTGAGGCGATCCACCGCGGCCCTGCAGGTCCGAGCCCGGTTTCGCCGGCTCGGGGTGCCGCTGGTGGTCGGGATGTTGACGGTCGTGCCCCTGGCCAACTTCTTCGTCATCGGGGCGGCGTCCCTCTGGCCGCGCAAGGGCGCGCTGCCGCCGAAGCGGGAACTGGACCTCGCCAACGTCTTCGGCTTCACGCCGCGGCACCTCTGGTTCATCTCCTACCTGCTGATCATCTCCCTGCTCGCGATCGGGCTCTGGCTGGCGATCCAGCGGGCACCGAAGATCGGCGCCTCCCTCAAGCGCGGCTTCGACCAGCTGATGAGGTCGTGGTGGGCGATCCCGGTCCTGGCCGCGATCAGCGCCGCGATCCTGATCACCAAGACCGGCTGGGTGGCGGGTGGGTCGGCGTCCAACTCGCTGATCCCGGCCCCGACCCTCTTCGTCTACTTCGGCCTCTTCTTCGGCTTCGGCTGGCTGCTCAGCGGCCAGAGCAACCTGATCGAGCAGCTCAAGCGCGGCGCCTGGCTGCGACTCGGTGTCGGGGTGCTGATCGCCGTGCCCGCCTTCCTCCTCTTCTACGACAACGGCGACTTCACCGGCAACGTCGGCACCCCGGGGGTGCTGGCCGAAATCGACGAGCTGCGCCTCTACGGGCTGTTCACCGTCGGCCTCGTCTGCTGGCTCACCCTGTTCGGCATCTGGGGAGTGCTGGCGCGATACGTCCGCAAGGAATCGCGGGTGCTGCGGTACCTGGCCGACGCCAGCTTCTGGATCTACCTCGTCCATATCCCCTTTCTCGTCGCCCTGCAGAGCACGCTCTCGACGACCGACCTGGCGATCCCCGTCCGCTGGGGGCTGGCCGTGAGCGGGACCCTGGCGCTGGCCCTCGGAACCTACGCCTTGATCCGCGGCACCCGCAACCTGGTCAGGGACTACCGGGTTCGCCACGCTCCCGGGTAGTCGGCGGCTCTAGCGACCGCCTCCGATCGGGACCGCGCGACGCAGGCGATCAAGGACGCGCAGCGCTCCGAGGTTCCGCAGGGCGTATCCCTGCCGAAGCCCGGCCGGCCGGAAGTCGATCGCGGTGCAGGGAGGGCAGAGAACGCTCGGGTGGACGCCGTCCTCACCCAGGCCCTGGTCGGGAACACCCGGCGCGGCCATCTGCCGCCAGAAGTTCCAGAGCGGCAGCGCCCGGTTCTCGGCCAGGGCGGCTATCTCGGCGTTGAACCGTGCCACCCGCTGCGAGAACGACCACCTCGGCCGGGGCGGAATCGTGCTGATCACCGGGATCGTCCCGGCGCTCGAGACGAGCCGGGCCACACGGGCGAGGTCCCGGCGGAACTCGATCGCGCTGAAGTCCTCCAAGTCGTTGGTGCCGAACATGATCAAGGCGCCCGATGGATGAAGCATCTGCAGCTCGCAACTGACCGCGGGCAGTCCCTGGCATTCAGGAGGCGATTCGAGCGGCGCCAGAGCATCGACCGCCCTCCACCCGGGCACCGCAGCCACGCCGACCCGCGAGTAGCTGTTGCTGACAGGACACCGAGCTTCCTCCGAGCCCCGCGACACCGCGGCCGTGCCGAAAAACTCGAGCGTCCCGCGCAACTCACTCCAGGCCCCCAGCTGAGGCGACTGACAGGCCAACGCCTGGAGGAACGACGGCGACGCAGTGATGCTGTCGCCGATCTTGGCGAAGACCCCCGGCCGGTTGCCGAACCGCTCCCCCCGGTCCACGACCTTCTCGATATGCGCGACGACGCCGGGCCCGAGCACCGGTACGACAGGCAGCTCCTCCCATTCAGCAGCGGAGGCCTCGTGACTGAAGACGGCGCCGAGCCCGAGCAGAGCCAAGGCGACAAGGGCAGCTTGGAGGGTTCTTCTTAGGAGAGGGAGCGGCATAGCGTCGAAGAGTTAGGACGCGCCATCGAGCGCGAGCCGGATGTCCTTGATCAAGAGCTGAAGGTTCATCGGATCGCTGGGGGATGCTTCGAAACCGAAGTGCTCGTAGAACGTCCGAGCCTGATCGTCGACGGCGTGAACGAGTAAGAGTCGGATGCCTGCCTGCTCGGCGACCGAGACCGCCCGGCTCATCGCATCCCTGAGGAGAAAGGCGCCGATGCCCTTCCCTTGGACGGTCTTGTCGACGGCGAGCCTGGCGAGCAGCATGGCTGGTATCGGGTTCCTGGGCATGCCCTTCCGCGCTCGATCGGTGGCCTCGCTGTGCTCGATCGAAGCGACCGAGAGCGCGTGATAGCCGACAACTCTCTCCTGCTCTGAGTCGATGACGACGTAGGTCCGAGCCGATCCCGCCCCGACCGCCGCACGGGCATGCTTCACAAGCCAGACGTCAAGCGAACCGACCCCAGATTCGAACCCGTTGGTCCGATGCTCGTTCTCCAGCGGTTGAGGGTCCGAGAAACGAGGCACGCAGCCTATTCAGGGCGAGGACGAGAAAAGAGCTTTGCCAGCTGCGGCCGGGCCTTCGCCGGCCGGTCCATCGCAGCGACGATTTCCTGCCAAGCCTCCGAATCGACCCGAAAGCTGGTCCGATCGGCAAGCAGGCGCTCAGCACGCTCACGACCGCTCTCGACCAAGAATTGCGTCAGAGACTCGCGATGAACCATCGCAGCCCGCTTGAAAAGAGCCTCATCCTCTTTCTGGATACGCAGATTGAGTCTTTGGGACTTCGGAGTTGCCATTGCTCCAATGTACATACAACGTATGTCAGAAGTCAAATGAGCCCGCTTTTTGGCGCAGTACGACTCTCTAGCCATCTAATAATTTCGTTGGGCGTCGCTTCACCGGCCGCGATCTTCTCCACCATCGGAACGTCCGTATCTGCATCTTCCCCAGCGAATGGTTGGCGGTTGGCTTCCAGGAACAGCCACACCGAGAGAAAAGCAGCACGCTTGTTGCCGTCCGGCAGCGGGTGGTTGCGGGCCAAGTGCTCGACCAGAACCGCCGCTTTCTCTACAAGCGAGGGATATGCATCCTGACCACCGAAGCCCGCCTGAGGCGTGGCAAGAGCCGACTCTGCCAGCGCGATCCTCGGCAAGCGTGCGATCTGCTCGGGAGTCGTCCCGAGCAGCTCAGCGGCGATTTCGCAGTAATCGCCAAGCTCCAGGTAGATGGTCAAGGGCTACTTAGCGAGGCGGCGCAGGGTCTCGCGATTAGCCTGAATCGCGGCCTTGATCCGACCCTTGCGCTCGGTGCTGTTTCCGGGCAGACCAAAGCGCAGCTTGTTCCGCTCGGTCTTCGGGGCGCTAGGAGCTTGCGGTTTCATCGCCCGAACATTGTTGCACCCAGGTACTACGCCTCCGCGAAGCGAGCCACGCTCGGCATGCCAAAGTCAGAGGCGCCTACCAGAATCGAACTGGTGTAAACGGCTTTGCAGGCCGCTGCGTAGCCACTCCGCCAAGGCGCCGGGATCCCGCTGAAGCGTAGCGGCGGATGCGGGTTCGGGGCGGGCGGTGGTGAGGGCCGGGGCCGTGCCTACTGCTCGTAGTCCTCGACGGTGCCGCCGTCGCGCATGCTGGCGTCGTCGGGGTCGTCGCCGGCCTCGCGGAGGGAGCGGCGCTGGCGGAGGTAGTCCCAAGCCTTGTCGAGCTGGAGTTTGAGCTCTTCGAGGCGGGCGTGCTCGTCGTCGTCGAGGCCCTCGCCCTCGTGGCGATGGAGGAGTTGCTCCTCTTCCTGGACCAGTTTGTCGATGCGCTCTAGAACCTGCTGATCGTCCATGGCGGCAGTTCTACCCCGCTTAGGCGGATTCGACAACCTCGAAGCTGATCCCGGCCTTCTGCAGCCGCTCGAGGAGCGCGTCGCCCATCGCCGCCGCGGTGGTCAGCTGGCCGGAGCGCTGCGGCAACTCGTCGAAGGCGAGGCAGAGGCCGGACTCGGCAAGCATCTTCGAGGTCTCGCCGTAGCCGGGGTCGCCGCCGCGGACCTCGGTGACGACGCGCTTGCCGCCCCCCTCGCCGACGAAGACGATCTTGAACCAGCTCTTCTCCCGTTTCTCCTCGCTCGGCCCCTCGCCGGGCGATTTCATCTTCAGCAGCAGCTTGCGGGTCGGCGACAGCTGGGCTAACGCGAACCCGGTCCCGACGCCGGCCGCGAGCGCCCCGACGCTGGTCAGGTGCTTGGCGAGCATGTTGTGGCCGTAGGTGAAGTCGGGCCCGTAGCGATCAAGCGCCGCGGCGGAGCGCAGGACGATCGGCCCGTCGATCGTCGGCAGCGGCACCGCCCAGCCGCCGAGCTGCGGCATCCGGCGCACCCGGGCCGGAGCCGAGTGGATCGACCGCCCGCTCGGGCGCTGCTCGGCCTGCTTGCGCTCCTTGGAGGCGGCGAGGGTCTGGCGGGCGCGGCCGAAGGCGTTGATCGCCGAGTGGTAGGTGCCGCCGGAGAAGCTCGCGTTGCTGCGGACGTAGCCGTTGACCGTCAGCGGCACGCCCTCCGGCAGCTGCTTGACCGTGAAGTAGGCGCCGAGGTCGTGCGGGATCGAGTCGAAGCCGCAGCAGTGGACGATCCGGGCGCCGCTGCGCTCGGCCTCGGCGTGGTGCTCGACCCACATCCGGTCGACGAACTCGGGCTCGCCGGTGAGGTCGACGTAGTCGGTGCCGGCCGCGGCGCAGGCCGCGACCAAGGGGCCGCCATAGAAGATGTAGGGGCCGACGGTAGTGATCACGACCCGGGTTGCCTCCGCCACCTCGCGCATCGCGGCTGCGTCGCCGGCGTCGGCCTCGATCAGCTCGGGAGCCGCCGCCTGCGGATTGGCCGCGGCGAGCCGCGCCGCCACCGCGTCGAGCTTGGAACGGTTGCGACCGACCAGCGCCCACCGCTTCCCGGCGGGAATATGGGACGCGAGGTAGTCGGCCGTCAGACCTCCGGTGAAGCCGGTTCCACCGAAAAGAACCAGGTCGTAAGAGCGCGAAGCGGCCATCTGCGTAATTCTCTCAGGGACGCCCGAACTATGAGCAAGTGGAACGGGCGCCGCAGACGACCAGTCAGCGACCACGACGCCCGTTGCACGTGCACAGGTTCAACGGAGCCGCTTTACAAATGTCAGGCCGGAGTCAAAGAAAACCGTAGGTTTGGCAACTGTGTTTCCCGCAAATAGCGAAAAATCCCAGCTCGACGGCTTCATCAGCCACTGCGAAGAGCGCACCGGCCGAAGCTTCGGCGACCCCGGCTCCTTCCACGATTTCTCCGTCGCGGACTTTCGCGGATTTTGGCGTCTATTCCTCGAGTGGGCCGATCCGCTGCGCTCGGGAGAGGTGGAGCCGGTCTGCACGGACGATCGTTGTGAGGCCGCCACGTTCTTTCCGAACCTGCGGCTGAGCTACGCCGAGAACCTGCTCGAGCCTGCCGATCCGGAGGCCGACGAGCGGGTCGCGATCGTCGCCCGCCACGGCGACGGCAGCCGCCGGGAGCTGAAGCGCCGCAACCTGCGCGAGCAGGTCCGCCGGCTTGCCGCCCACCTCCGCGCCCTCGGCGTCGGCAGGGACGACCGGGTGGCCGCGGTGGCCGCCAACGGCCCCGAGGTGATGGTCGGGGCGCTCGCCGCCGCGACCCTCGGCGCCACCTTCTCCAGCGCCGCCCCGGAGATGGGAGCGGCGGCGGTCCTCAGCCGCTTCGAGCAGCTGGCGCCGAAGCTGCTCTTCGCGAGCACCGGCAGCGACAGCCTCGGCGAGGTCGTCGCCGGCCTGCCGACCCTGGAGACGGTTGTCGCCCTCGACGACGGCGGCCCGCCGGCGGCGGTGGTGCCTGTGCTGCGGCTCGACGACCTGCTCGCCACTCCCCCGCCCGAGCCGCTGGCCGACGGCTGGGAGCGCTTCCCCTTTAACCATCCCCTCTTCGTCCTCTTCACCTCGGGGACCACCGGGCCGCCGAAGTGCATCGTCCACGGCGCCGGCGGCACCCTGCTCGAGCACCTTAAGGAGCACCGCCTGCACGGCGACCTGCGACCCGAGGACACCCTCTTCTTCCAGACCAGCGCCGCCTGGATGATGTGGAACTGGCAGCTCTCCGCCCTCGCCTGCGGCGCCCGGGTCGTCGTCTACGACGGCCCGATCGCCGAGCCCGGAACGCTCTGGAAGATCGTCGCCGAGGAGGACGTCAGCGTCTTCGGGACCAGCCCGCCCTACCTGCAGCTCTGCCAGGACAGCGGCTTCTCGCCGCGGCGGGCCGAGCCGCTACGGGTGCTGCGCTCGGTCCTCTCGACCGGCTCGGTCCTGCGCGACTGGCAGTACGACTGGGTCGCCGAGGAGGTCGGGGCGGTGAAGCTGCAGTCGATCTCCGGCGGCACCGACATCATCGGCTGCTTCGTCCTCGGGCATCCCGACCTCCCCGTCCGCCGCGGCAAGATCCAGTGCCGCAGCCTCGGGCTCGACGTGCAAGCACTGGCGAGCGAGACGACGCCTTCGGGCACCGAAATCGGCGAACTCGTCTGCCGCAACCCGTTCCCCTCGCGGCCGCTCGGGTTCCTCGGCGACGCTGACCGCAGCCGCTTCCACGCCGCCTACTTCACCCAGAACGAGGGCGTCTGGACCCACGGCGACCTGATCGAGCTCGACGCCGAGGGACAGGCGCGGATCCACGGCCGCTCCGACGGGGTCCTCAACATCCAGGGCGTCCGGATCGGGCCGAGCGAGATCTACCAGGCGCTGCGCGAGGTGCCCGAGGTCGCCGAGGCGATGGCGGTCGAACAGCGGCAGGCCGAGGGGGCGCGGCTGGTCCTGCTTATCGTCCTCCGCGACGGCGCGGCCCTCGACGGCGAGCTGAGCAGGCGGATCCGCGCGGCGATCGCCGAGCAGACCACGCCCCTGCACGTGCCCGAGCTGGTGGTCGAGGTCGCGGAGCTGCCGGTCACCCACAGCGGCAAGCGCTCCGAGCGGGCCGGCCGCGCCGCGGTCGAGGGCGAGGCCGCTGCCAACCGCGAGGCGCTTGCCAACCCCGGCTCGCTGGAGCGGATCCGGGAAGCGGTCGCGACGACCGAAGCGGCGCTGGCGCAGCGCGACCGCAAGGCGCTCTCGTCATCCGGCCCGACCGTCGACAGGGTCCGGGCGCTCTGGGAATCGGTGCTGGGCATCCAGGGCATCGAGGACGGCGACGACTTCTTCGCTCTCGGCGGCACCTCGCTGCAGGCGGTCCGTGTCTTCACCCGGATCCGCGACCGGCTCGGCGTCGACCTGCCGCTCTCGGTGCTGATGGAGGCGCCGACGGTTGCCGAGCTCGCCGCCGTCGTCGACGACCCCGGCAAGCACTTCGAACCGCTCGTCCTGATGAAGGCCGGCAGCGACGGCCCGCCCCTCTTCCTCGTCCACTCGATCTGGGGCGACGTGCTGGGGATGCGCCAGCTCACGGTCGCGATGCGCGGCGACGTCCCGGTCTACGGGCTGCGGGCCCGGGGCCTGCAGGGCGAAGAGCCGCAGCGGAGCGTCGAGGAGATGGCCGCCGGCTACGTCGAGGTGATCCGCTCCCGGCAGCCGCACGGCCCCTACCGCATCGCCGGGCATTCCTTCGGCGGCCTCCTCGCCTTCGAGATCGCCCGGCTACTGGCCGACGCGGGCGAGGAGATCGAGTGGCTGGGGCTGATCGACGCCGAGCTCAGCGCCGACGCCCACACCCCCGCCCGCCGCTGGGGCCACCGCCTCGCCCTCCCCTACCACTACGCCCGCGCCGCCATGCGCCGTCCGCGGGCGGCGCTCCAAGCCCTCTTCGGCGCGGTGCCGAGGCTGCTGCGCCGCGGCTTCTCCCGCTTCCACCGCGACGCCGCCCTCGCCGAGTCGGAGGCGACCTGGATGGAAGGCGCCTCCGCCGCCCACCAGCGCCTCGCCGCCCACTTCCTCCAGCTCGCCGCCTCCTACAGACCGCGGCCCTACCGCAGCTCGATGACCTACTTCCTCCCCACCACCCGCCGCTTCCACCTCTTCGCCGATCCGCTCCCGGTCTGGCGCCGCGTCACCGCCGGCGAGATCGAGATCGAGCGGGTGCCGGGGCCGCACGTGGGGATGGTCTCCGGCGACGCCGGCCAGGTGGTCGCGCGGCAGATCGACCGCCACCTGACGGCGCGGGAGAGCGCCGAGCAGGCGAGCCGGGTCTAGGAGGGATTTACGGCGGGCGCCGCCTCGGGGGCCCCGCTCTGCACCGGGTGGCCGCCATCGCGCCAGACGCCCACGCCTTTGCCGACGTGGATCACGTCCTCGAAGCCGGCGCGCTGGAGGATCGAGGCGGCGAGGCCGCTGCGCTTGCCGCCGCGGCAGATGGTCGCGATCGGGCGCTCGCGCGGCAGCTCGTCGAGCCGGCCGGCGAGGTCGACGTAGGGGATGTGGAGAGACCCGGGGATGTGCTCGCCCGCGTACTCGGAGGCGTTACGGACGTCGAGGACCACCGGCCCGCCGCCGTCGCCGACCCGGCGCGCCAGCTCGTCGGGGTCGATCAGCTCGATCCGGTGGATCGGCCGCTCCTCGAGCCGCCAGGCGGTCATCCCGCCCTCGAGGTAGCCGCGCACGGCGAGCCCGACCGAGGCCAGCAGTTGCGCCGCCTGGCGCTCGTCGCCGCTGGAGGCGGCGACCATGACGATGTCGCTGCCTTCGGGGACGACCCGCGAGACCTTGGTCGCGAAGCCGGTGTCGTAGGAGGAGGAGCTGATCGCGCCGGCGATGTGGGCCTCGTCGAACTGCTCGTTGGTGCGGCCGTCGACGACGACGGCGCCCCGCTCGACCAGCTCTTCGACCTCGTGCGGGCTGAGCGGCGAGGGCGTCCCGAAGTCCTCGACCAGGGGGCTGCGGTTGAGGCCGACGATGCGCTCGACGTTCGGCGGTTTATCGCCCAGGGAGCCGACCTGGTCATCGACGAACTCGGCCTCGTCGGCGATCTGCAGGGCGCGGTTGTGGCGGCGCTCGAAGCCGATCGTCGAGGAGCACTTGAGGTCGAGGCCGGAGCCGCCGCAGAGCGAGCCGCCGAGGTGGGCGGGCCAGACCTCGACCTCGTCGGGCAGGACCAGCAGCCGCTCGTGCAGGGAGCGGAACATGTCGGCGGCGCCGTCCCGCGGCTCGACCGCGAGGTCGGGGCGGGCGACGTCGCCGATGAAGAGCGAGTCGCCGGTCAGGATCGCCCAGGGATCGCCGCCGCGGCCCTTGTCGCTGAGCAGGAAGCAGGTGTGCTCGGGCCGGTGCCCGGGAGTATGGACGGCCTCCACCACGAGGTTCCCCAGCTCCAGCTTCCAGCCGTCGCCGAACGCCTCGTGCGGGTACTCGGCCGCGGCCAGCTCGTGCACGTGGACCGTCGCCCCGGTCCGCCGGCACAGCCGCCCGTGCCCGGAGACGTGGTCGGCGTGGTTATGGGTCTCGAGCACGTGCCCGATCCGCACCCCGTGCAGGCTTGCCAGCCGCCGATACGGATCGATGTCCCACTGCGGATCGACCACCACCGCGACCCCCGATTCCCGATCGGCGACCAGGTAGGAGGCACAGCCCAGGTCCTCATGGATGATCTGACGGAAAAGCATCTTCGTCCTCGCGAGCAGGCTACCGCGCCGACAATCCCGCCACAGCTAGAATGCCCTCCGATGCGGCTGTAGCTCAGCTGGCTAGAGCGTCTGCTTGCCATGCAGAAGGTCGAGGGTTCGAATCCCTTCAGCCGCTTCGCACGAAAGCCCCGCTTCGGCGGGGCTTTCGGTTATGCGAACAGCTCGCGGTCGCGGATCTTGGCCGCTTCGGTGTAATACGGCTTCCACCAGGGCTCCTCGTCCGCTGCGCGGGGCGGCTTCTTCAGCGTGAGGGTGTCGTCGGCGTCCTTGGCTTCCTGGTCAAGTCCGCGGAAGTGGTAGTGGTCGAAGATGCGGAGTGCCTCGATCGCGTAGGAGGTCGCGACGCGGCGGTCGCGGATGATGAGGAGGTTCTCGCCGTTCTTCATGTCGGCCGCGATCGAGAAGTTGTAGGAGCCGAAGTGGACCCGGGCGGTCGGTTTGTCGAAGTCGACGACGACGAACTTGTGGTGCATGCGGGCGCCGGAACCGCCTTTGGGCTCTGACTTGAACGGCTCCGGGACGTGCTCGGTCAGTGCCGCCGGCGAGGCCGGGAGGACGTTGCCGTCGGGCTTGTGCACGTCGATCCCGCCGTCGCCCTTGTCCGAGACCCCGTAAACGAAGATCGCGTCCTCGTCGGTGGCCCTTTGGATCGCGTCGCGGACCTTACCGGGGGTCTGGGAAAGGAATGCGAGCGAATAGAGCAGCGACGACTCGGTCGCGTCGATGTCCGCTGCGGTCCCCGTCAGCTGAGCGTTGTGCGAGGAGTGAGGCGAGAAGGTGACCTGCGCCTCGACACCCTCCAGCTCCAGGTCGATCGGCTCGGCGGAATCGGTGGCGGCGAAGCCGGAGACGTCGTCGCTGTGTTCCCAGTAGGCGTCGAAGGCTTCCATGAAGGCTTCGACGGACACCTCGTCGCGCAACACGACGGCATTGTTCGACTGCACGAAGAAGCCGCGCCAGCTCAGGTTGGTCGAGCCGCAGACCACGCCCTTCGCCTTCGGCCCGGATACGACGATCGTCTTGTTGTGCTGCAGCGCACCCATCTGCTGGCGGCTGACGTGGTCGCTCCCGGCAGAGGCTGTCAGCCGCTCGGCCGCCTGGCTCTCGGCGGACCCCGTCGCGCCGTGCTCCTTGGAGTCGTCGATGATGACTTTCACCCGGTCGCCCAGTTGCTCCAGTCGCGAGGCGAGCTCGGGCAGGTTGAAGTCGTAGGCGACGACGCGGACCTGCGCCCCCGGATCATCGAGCGCTTCGTCGAGCAGGGCGAGAATCGCCCGGCGCGCCTCGAACCCCATCCAGTCCAGGGCTTCCTCGGCCTTGGGGTTGGTGGGCTCGAAGGTCAACCCGTTGGCGGCCTCTTCGGGAATCAGGTCGGCGATGCTGCCGTCTTCGTCGCCGAAGCGATCGACGAACGCCTGCGAGGAGACGAAGCCGCGAGTGAAGGCGACGTTCAGCACCCCGGGATAGGTGTCGCCGCCGAGCGCGACTTCGGCCGTCTGTGCCTCGCGGTAGGAGAGTGCGCCCTCCTCGTCCATGAAGACCGGCGTCACCCGATAAGCGAACTTGCCACTGACCTCGGGGTGAGGAGGGAAGTCCACCCAGCGGAACTTCTGGAAGGGCGAGAGGTCTGAGCTCTTGGTCTCCGCATCGACTTTGCCGTCCTCGGTCGGGAAGGCGATCCGGTTGTACAGCGGCCTGAAATCGTGCCCTGGTTCCCTGCGCTCGATCTCGAAGCCGACGAAGTCCTCCGGGGGCGTCCCGTCGCGCCAGTCCATCGAGACCAGTGCCATCCCCTCGCCGCGTCGCAGCCTCAGCGTGAACGGCGCCTCGGCGTTCTCTCCCGTCGCTTCGAAAGCCGCGCCCATCGACCAGCACCCTAAGTCGGGAACACACTGATTGCAATAGTCAACTTACCCTTGTGCACTAGGTGGGTCTTATGACATTGCAGTTCGCGAAGAGGTGACCACCTGAGAGGCGGATACCACCGCATAGCTAAGCTCGCACAGAGATGAGCGGCTCTATCCAGTCCCTGGAGAACGTAGGCATCGTCGTCGAAGACCTCGCGGCGGTGAAGGCGTTTTTCTTCGAGCTCGGGCTGGAGCAGGTGGGCGAGACGGAGGTGGGCGGTGAGTGGGTGGACCGAGTCGTCGGACTCGAGGATGTCCGCTGCAAGATCTGCATGCTGCAAACCGCCGACGGCCACGGGCGGTTGGAGCTGATGCGGTTCGAGAGCCCGCCGGCGCGCGACAGCGAAAAGAACGCAGCGCCGAACACGCTCGGCATCCGCCGCCTTGCCTTCTCGGTCGACGACATCGATGCCGCCGTAGGCAAGGTGGAAGCCCGGGGGTTGGAACTCCTGGGCCCTGTGGCCCAGTACGAGGACATCTACCGGCTCGGTTACATCCGTGGCCCGGAGGGGATCATCGTGATGCTCGCCGAGCAGCTCGGCTGAAGCTTCCCAGCCGCCTTACCGCCAGAGCTCACGGCGCAACAGCGCGTTGCCGCGCTCGAGCTGGTCGATCGTGGCGCTGGAGACCGAGCGCGTCCGGGTGGCGCGGTTGATCCGCGCTTGCACCTCCCGGTGTGACTTGCCGGTGCGACGGGCGACGTCGGCGACCAGGCTCCTGCGCTCGCCGCGCAGCCGCTCTCGGGTTGCGTAGGCCGACTCCCTCTCTGGTTCGAGGTCCTTCGGCGCGGCTTCGGACTTGGCGGGGGCGGGCGCCTTCTTCGTCCCCGGACCGGCGTCTTCGGTCGGGAAGAGCTGGAGCGTGGTTTCGCTCATGATCGCCTCGTCCAGCTCGGCGTCGCCGGATCTGAGGACGGCAAAGCCTTCACCCGACTTGCGCTCCTCCGGACCCTCGTCCAGCTTCTCGCCCTCGTCCTCCTCGGCGCCCGGCGAGAGGTCGAGCGCGTGGCGGCGCTCCAGCTCGATCTCGTGGGCAAGCGCCTTCAGCCGCGGGTCGGCCGGCATCAGCAGGTAGCTCATCTGGCTCCGCGGCCTCGGGGTGGCGCGGATGAAGCGGCCGACCACCTGGCGGAAGAAGAGCTCGGTCCGGGCCGCCGTCGCGTAGACACCGACCCGCAGGCGCGGAATGTCAACGCCCTCGGAGACCATCAGGACCGAGACCAGCCAGCGCCGATCGGAGGCGGCGAAGTCGGCGATGCGCCGGCTGGCATCGGGCTCGTCGCTCATCACCAGCTCCGGTCTCTCCCCCGAGATCGATTCGAGCCGCGCCGCGATCGCCCGCGCGTGATCCTGGTCGGAGGCGATGACCAGGCCGCCCGCGTCGGGGTGGCCGTCGGCGCGCACCTCGCTCAGCCTCGCGTCGCCGTCGCGCAGCACCTCCCCCATCCACTCGCCTTCCGGGCTGAGCGCCGTCCGCAGGCGCCGGGCCGACTCCGCCGCCGGCAGGACGAGGTCGAAGTCGGCGCTGCGCAGGCGGCCGTCGGAGAGCCACTCCATCTCGCCGTCATAGGGCAGGAAGGTGATCGGGCGGCACACCCGGTCGACCAGCGCCTGCGGATAGCCGTAGGCGTAGTCAGCCCGGCTGAGACCGTCGTCGTCGTAAGTGACCCAGGGAATGGCCGAGTTGTCGGAGCGGAAGGGCGTGCCCGAGAGCAGCAGCCGGAAGCGGGCGCCGTCGAAAGCCTCGCGAGTCCTCACGCCCCAGACGGCCAGATCGCCCATGTGATGAGGCTCGTCGGCGATCAGCAGGGTCGGCCGGCGCTCGACGGCCAGCCGGTGCGTCTTCGGCCCGGCGGCGATCGTCTGGTAGGTGACGGCGACGCCGTGGAAGTCGGCCGACTCAGGCCCGTCCGAGTTCGGTCTGTTCGGCTCCAGGTCGATGCCGTAGCGAGCAGCGTCGGCGGCCCACTGGCGGCAGATGTGGGTGGTCGGACCGGCGACGACGACGCGTGAGACGTACCCGGCGCTCAGCATCCGGTGGGCGATGTGGAGGCCGAAGGTGGTCTTGCCGGCGGCCGGCGTCGCCGAAGCCAGGAAGCTGGTGCCCGAGTGCGCCCGCACGGCCTCGGTCGCCTCCTGCTGCCAGGAGCGGAGGGGCCGGGCATCGGGCCAATCCGGCAGCGCACGGGCCCGCGTCCCGCCGGCGGTTGGTTGCTGAGAAGCGTCGTACAAGGGCGGGCCACAATAGGGGCGCCCGCGGTCGGAGGACGGCTAGTCAGACCACCAGTCGCGCCGGCCTTCGACGTCCCCGCGCGGATCCTCACCCAGATTGGGCGCGCCGATGACGAGGATCTCCAGGCCCTCCGGCCCGGCCTCGTAGCCTCGCCACGTCCCGGGCGAGACCCGCACCGCGTCCCATTCCCCCAGCTCGACGATCTCCTCGTCGAGCTTCATCCGCCCGCTCCCGCGCAGGACCACGTAAAGCTCCTCCTGCCTCTGGTGCGTGTGGCCGTAGGGAAAGCGGTAGTTGGGCGGGATGCGCTGGTAGCCCAGGCCCGACTTCTCGAGCTCGAGCGACTTGGTCGCCAGGCGGAATTCCAGGTCCGGGGAGCCGTCGAAGTTGGACCCGACGTCCTCCAGATCACCCTTCAGGTTCTTGAGAGTGAACGGCACGAGGCGATCCTATGGCACCTACCCGGCCCCGCTGAACTTCAGCCTCCCGTTCTCGTCAAGCTGGGCGAGTGCCCGCGGGTCCGGCTCGACCACGGTTTCCGAGCGCAGCCCAGACGAGGATTCGCCTCTTCGGAAACTGAAAAGTCGTCATCGATTTTTGGGTTGAGATACCCATATGTAATAAAGATGCTTCTGGTGTCCCGATGCCCGACGACACTCCGCAAGCTCCCGCTAGCGTCTTCGGCCCCGACGCCCCCACCGCCATTCCCGGTGAGGTGGTCCTCTCCGTCAACCCTGCTCCGGCCGCCGATATCGGAATCAGCATCGCCAGCATCGCCGCTGCGGAGGCGGTGGCCCCGGCAGCGGTCGAGGGCATCGGCCTCGCTGCCGTCGATTCCGTCCTCGCTCCACTCGGGGTCCGCGGCGTGGCGCAGGTCTACTCACCCGCTCCACCGGAGGTCGTCGCCGGGATCGCTATGGCGGCGGAGGCCGACGCTCCCACCACCGTCCGGGTTCGCTACGAAGCCGACCAGAACCCGGAGCAGGTTGCGGAGAAGCTGACCTCCCTCGAGGGAATCGCCTGGGCGGAGCCGAACCGCTGGCGCGAGGCGACCGCGATGCCGAACGACCCGCAGTTCGACCAGCAGTGGGGGCTGACCAGGATCGGCTGCCCGGAGGCCTGGGATTCGACCACCGGCGACCCCTCGGTCATCGTCGCCGTGATCGACACCGGCGTCGATCTCAACCATCCCGAGCTCGAACCTAAGCTCCTGCCCGGTCAGAATCTGGTCGACTTCCCGGCGGGGGCCGAATCAATCAAGGGTTGGGTCCTCGAAGGCGACTTCACCGGGAACGACTCGAACCCGCAGGACGACGTCGGTCACGGCACCCATGTCGCCGGAACGATCTGCTGCGCCAGCGACAACGGCGTCGGCGTCGCCGGCGTTTCCTGGGACGTGCGACTGCTCCCGGTCAAGGTTCTCGCCAGGGCGAGGGAGCTCGCGACGGGACGGGTCTCCGGGATCGGCTCCTCGGCCAACATCGCCGCCGGGATCCGCTGGGCGGCGGACAATGGCGCCAGAGTCATCAACATGAGCCTCGGCGGCTACGCAGAAACGACGGTCGAGCGCGAGGCGGTCGAATACGCGATCGGCAAGGGGGTCGTCGTGATCGCCGCGATGGGAAACGACAACGTGGCCCAACCGCACTACCCCAGCGCCTTCGACGAGGTGATCGCGGTCGCGGCGACCGACGCCCAGGACAAGCGGGCCTCGTTCTCGAACATGGGCTCGTGGGTAGACGTTGCGGCCCCGGGAGTCGGGATCCAGAGCACCTACTGGGATGACACCTACGCCTCGCTCAGCGGCACCTCGATGGCGGCACCCCACGTCTCCGGCGTGGCGGCGCTGGTCCTCTCGCAGAACGGCGGGCTCGACGCCGAGGAAGTCGGCGAGATCCTGCGCAAAACCGCGAGGGAGTTGAAAGCAAATCCCGGAGATCCGGTCCCCAACGACCAGTTCGGCGCCGGCTTGATCCAAGCGCCGACGGCCATTGTCGCCGCGGCCGCCGCTTCGAGCTGAGGTCGTTCGCCCGAGCAGCGCTCAGGCGATCGTCTGCAGCTCGTCCGGCTCCGCGTAACGGACGCCCGGCAGCTCGGCAACCTCTTTTACCTTGCTTGCGAGGTCGCCCTCCGGGAAGTCGGCGATTAGCACGCCGGGCAATGAGGGGGCGGGCCCCCGGACGTGACTTGCCCCCCGGGCGCGCAGCTCTTGAGCCAGCGGCTCAGGCTGCTGGTCTACTGAAAGTCCAACAACGACGCGCATGTAGAAGATTGTTGCAGGCGCTGAAGGCGGGCCTTCTTTTTAGGTAGGAACATTTTTCTGACATGACCCAGTTTTCTTCTACCCATTATTGGGTATCGTGCTGTTGTTCCCACATGATCCATTCCCCACCGACGCGAGGCAGGAGGAGCTTGAAGCGATTCAAGTTCGGCACCGTCGTATCCCTGGCCACGGTTGCCCTGTTGCTCCTCCCCAGCCTCGCGTCGGCTTGGGCGCCGGCCGGCTCCGCCCCGGTCCATCCCGGCGTCCAGACCTTCACCCAGGGGGCCCAGTGCACCTCGAACTTTGTCTTCCAGGAAGCCTCGACCGTGTTCCTCGGCCAGGCCGCCCACTGCTCCGGCATCGGCGAAGCGACGGAAACCGACGGCTGCACCAGCGCCTCGCTGCCGCTCGGCACGCCGGTCGAAGTCACGGGCGCGGCCCAGAAAGGCACGCTCGCCTACAACTCCTGGCTCGCCATGCAGGCCGCCGGTGAGAGCGATCCCGACACCTGCGCCTACAACGACCTCGCCCTCGTCCGGCTCGACCCGGCCGACGTCGGGCGCGTCAACCCCTCGGTCCCCGGCTACGGCGGGCCGACCGGGGTCGGCACGGTCGGCGACCTCGGCTCGACCGTCTTCTCCTACGGCAACTCGGAACTGCGGCTCGGGATCACCAAGCTGAGCCCGAAGCAGGGGACCGTGATCCAGAACGAAGGCGGTGGTTGGAGCCACGTCGTCGTCACCCTCACCCCCGGAGTCCCCGGCGACTCCGGCAGCGGCTTCATGAACGAAGCCGGCCAGGCCTTCGGCGTCCTCAGCACCCTGCAGCTGGCGCCGCTTCCGGGCACCAATGGCGTCGGTGATCTCCAGCGCGAGCTCGCCTACGCCCGCTCCCACGGCTTCCCCGGTCTCCAGCTGGTCCCTGGAATCCAACCGTTCAAGCCCGATCTGGTCGGCGCGATCCTCGGCGCCTAGCGCCTGGCTAGTCGCGCAGCTCGGAGATCAGGTCGTCGAGGTCGAGCGGGGTCGTCCCAATTTCGACGCCCTCCCCGTCGGCCGCCATCGGCCACTGCTCCCGTGGCCGGTCCCAGTAGAGCTCAACCCCGTTGCGGTCGGGGTCGGAGAGGTAGAGCGCCTCGCTGACACCGTGGTCGGAGGCGCCTTCGATCGGCCAGCGCGCCTCGCTCAGCCGCCGCAGCGCGTCGGCGAGAGCGCGGCGGGTCGGGTAACGGATCGCCGTGTGGAAGAGGCCGGTGGTGCCGGGCGCGGGCGGCGAACCGCCTTTCGAGGACCAGGAGTTGAGGCCGATGTGGTGGTGGTAGCCGCCGGCCGAGATGAAGGCCGCGTCGGCGCCCCAGCGCTGCATCAGCTCGAAACCGAGGATGCCGCAGTAGAAGTCCAGCGCCCGGTCGACGTCGGCGACCTTGAGGTGGACGTGGCCGATATCGACGCCGGGATCGATCGGCTCGCTCATCGCTCGCCGTCCAGGGCTTCGTTGACGAGGCGGTCGGCGTCGCCGTTCTCGGCCCGCCGCACCCACCGGATCGACCAGGAGTCGAAGCCGCCCAGCGCCCGCTTCACCTCTTCGTGCAGCGGTTTCAGGCCGGCGTTTTTGACCTTGTAGCGGCCTTCGACCTGGCGCACGACCAGGTCGGAGTCGCCGACCAGCTCCAACTCCCCGACGCCGTGGGCTGCGGCGAGCTCGATGCCCCGCAGCAGCGCCTTGTACTCGGCGACGTTGTTCGTCGCCTCGCCGATCGTCTCCCCCGCTTCCTCGAGGACACTGCCGTCGCCGTTGCGGAGGACGACGCCGATCGCCGCCGGCCCCGGGTTACCGCGGGACCCGCCGTCGAAGTTGACGGTGACCCGGCTCACCGCCGCGCCCCCTCTGCAGCGAGGCGCAACCTGCCGTCCTCGCCGACCGTCGCGTTCCACTGCTTCGCCGCCGCGTCGAGCTGGCCGACTTCACCGCCCTTGCCGAGCTCGAAGACCGGCCGCAGCTCGTCACCGATGTCAACGCCCCACTGGTACCAGGAGAGTTCCCAGGCAACCGTCACCCGGACCTCGTCCGGAGCGCCGGCGGAAGCTCCGACCGAGGCCCTCGGCCTGCCCAGCGTGCGGGTAAGGCCGACGACCGCGCGACCGGCCTCGCTGGAGTTGAAGCGGGCGACCGCGCGCTCGAACGGTGTCGGCGCGCTCGCGTCCAGGGGCGGTGCCGGGCGCAAGCGCCGCGGCGGTGCCGGGTCCGGAGAGGCTGCCGGAGCGGGCACACCGGGGCGCCGGCCCTGACGGCGCAGCAGGCCGCGCAGACGACCTCGTCCCTCATGGCCGTTCCCTTGCTGCCGCTCGAGATCCGCCTCGCCGGCCGGGCGCCAGCCGAGCCGCTCGGCCCGGGCGACGCAGAGCTCGCAGACCGCCTGCTCCTGGTCGCCGCCGCTGTAGTCGTGCACACGCTCGCCGGCGAGGATCGACCGGCCGCAGATCGCGCAGGTCGCTTCCATCAAGCCTGCTGGAGGTGCGATTTCAGCCGCATCACTGCCTTCGTGTGCAGCTGCGAGACGCGGGACTCGGTGACGCCGAGGACCTCGCCGATCTCGCGCAGGGTGAGGTTCTCGTAGTAGTAGAGCGCGACGACGAGCTGCTCGCGCTCGGGCAGCGAGCCGATCGCCTCGGTGAGGCGGTCCTTGACCTCGTTGGAGGCGAGCGCCTCCTGCGGATCGGCGGCGCCGTCGTCGGCGATCGTGTCGAGCAGGGAGACCTGGTCGCCGGAGGAGTCCGAGACGGTCCAGAGCTCGTCCAGCGCGTAGACCGAGGAGTTGGCGATCTCCAGCAGCGCTTCCTGCAGTTCTTCCTCGGTCATGTTCAGTTTCGAGGCGAGCTCGGCCTCGCTCGGGGCCCGCTGCAGCTCGTGCTCGAGTTTGGCCTGGGCGGCTTCGATCTCGCGGGCGCGGGAGCGGACCGAGCGCGGCACCCAGTCGAGCGAGCGCAGTTCGTCGATGATCGCGCCGCGGATCCGGGTCATCGCGAAGGTCTCGAACTTGATCCCGCGCTCGGGCTCGAAGCGCTCGATCGCGCCGATCAGGCCGACCAGCCCGTAGGAGATCAGGTCCGCGTCTTCGACGTGCGAGGGCAGCCCGGCGCCGAGGCGGCCGGCGACGAACTTGACCATCGGCGAGTAGGCGACGACCAGCCGCTCGCGGGCGCCGTCGTCCCCCTCGTTCTTGTAGCGCCGCCACAGGTCACGGAGCTCGACCTCTTTCACGCCCGTTTCCATCACGTAATCCTACGTTTGTTTGCGGGGGTTTGGCTCATGCGCGGGGGTGGCTTGCAGCGTAAGTATCACGCAGCCGGGCAGCGTCGACCCGGGTGTAGACCTGGGTGGTGGAGATTGACGCGTGGCCCAGTAGCTCCTGAATCGTACGCAGGTCGGCACCCCCCTCGAGCAGATGCGTTGCAAAGGAATGTCTGAGTGCGTGTGGCGAGACCCCGGCCGCGAGCGCGGCCTCGCGGGTCCAGAGGCCGAGGCGACGGGTGACGTCGGAGTTGGAGAGGCGACGGCCGCTCTTGGAAAGGAAGAGAGCACGCTCGCGGGGATCGGCAAGAAGCGCGCGCCGGCCCTTGTCGAGATAGCGCCGCAGCGCCTTCTGGGCGGGCTCCCCGACCGGCAGCAGACGCTCCTTCTGCCCCTTGCCGAGCACGCGCAGCTGCTCGGTCTCGAAATCGAGCGAGTCCTCGTCGAGGTTGACGATCTCTTCGCAGCGCAGCCCGCAGGAGTAGGCGAGCTCCAGCATCGCCCGGTCCCGCAGCTCCAGCGGCGTGCGTGCCGGGATCCGCTCCAGCAGCGTCCGCATCTGCTCGGTCGTGAGGACGGTCGGCAGCTTCTCGGAGCGCTTTGGGCTGGAGACCAGCTCGGCCGGGTTGGCGCCGGCCTTTTCGGTGCGGACGAGGTAGCCGTAGAGGCCGCGGATCGCCGCCAGCTTGCGGGCCACAGTTGCCGGCGCGGCGCCGGCGTTCGAGAGCCCGGCGCCGTAGCGGCGGACGTCGCGGTGGCGGACGCCCCCGGGGTCAAGCCCCTGCTCCCCCGCCCACTCGGAAAATCCCCCGAGGTCGACGCCGTAGGCCCTGCGGGTCCGCTCGGCGGAGCCGCGCGCCCGCAGGTCGCGGTCGTAGGCGGCTAGAGCATCCGTCCAGTTCATCGAGGCTTCATTCGCCTCGATCGCCCCTCGTCCTTTGCGAAATCGCTACCCGATGAAGATGGGAGTTCCGACTTCGACTTCGTCGTAGAGCTCTTCGACGTCGGGGATGGCCATCCGCACGCAGCCGTGGGAGGCGGCGCTGCCGAGCGAGTAGGTCTCTTCGGTGCCGTGGATACCGGCCCCTTCGTAGATCCCCATCCAGCGCGCCTTGATCGGGTTCGACGGCCCCGGCGGGATCGTCTGCCCGGCGAGAGAGCCGGCCCAGTCGGACAGGGGCACGTGCCAGACCGGGTTTTCTTCCTTTTCCTGGATCGCGTAGAGGCCTTCGGGGGTTTCCAGCCCTTCCATGCCGACGGCGACGGTGTAGGTCTTGGCCAGCTTCAGGTGCTTCCAGAGGCGCAGGGTGAAGGTCGAGCGGTCGAGGGTCAGGTACGACGGGTACTCGGCCGCGACTTCCTGCTTGGTCACTTCCGGGGCGATCGAGTGGACCTCCGCCTTGATCGTGTGCGGCGCGTTGGCGTTGAGGACCGCCGCCTTCAGGTCCTTCTCCAGCTTGTTGTCGCGCAGCTTCCGGCCCGGTTCGCCGGCGACCACTTCCAGCGATTCGCCGCTCGGTTCGACGTCGGCGTTCTTGGGTTCGCGGTTGACTTCCTCGGCGACGTGGCGGACGAAGCGGTTGACCGCGGGGGTCGAGTAGGCGACCTCGGGGGCGATCTGTTCGTCGACTTCGCCGCCGCTGACATAGCGGACCAGGCGGCCGGGCAGGCCCCCCTCCTGGCTGTCTTCGACCGCCTCTTCGACCGCGGTGTCGAGATCGGCGCGGATCTTCAGCCGCTCGCCCGGCAACTCCCAGCTCTGGCCGTCGAAGCTGACCTTGAGCGAGTGCTGCAGCGGCGCCACCAGCTTGCGGTGCACCTTCGCGACGGCTTCCTCTTCGTCGAGGCCGCCGACGGCGACGCCGCCGATCGTCACCCCGTCGGCGATCTTGTCCTTCTGCGAGGAGTCGTAGGCGTAGGCGCCGCCGACGACGAGCACCAGCAGCAGAGCGGCGATCAAAACCGCTATCGAAGTCTTCGTTCCCATCGGACTGGAGTCAAACCCTTACGTCGTTGCCGGTTTCCAAAGTCTAGGCACTCGCCTGGTTCGCCTTTCAAGGCGCCCTTCCCTGCAATTTCGCATGTGCCTCGGTCTTATCGGCAGCGGCTGCGGATATCTTTCGCGAACTGTGCGCACCAAGGACGAAGTCCGCGAGGAGGTCTGGAAGGCGATGGAACGCGAGGGCGTCTCCCGCTTTCCCGGTGCCGAGGGGCGGATCCCGAACTTTGCCGGCGCCAAACTGGCGGCCGAGAAGCTCGCCGGCCACCGCCTCTGGAAGCGGGCGCGGGTGATCAAGGCGAACCCCGACTCGCCGCAGACCCACGCCCGCCGGATCGCCCTCGAAGAGGGCAAGACAATGATCATGGCGGTGCCGCGGCTGCGCGACCCCCACCCCTTCCGGGTCCTCGACCCGAAACACCTCTCGAAGGCGGCGGTGAAAGAGGCGGCGACGATCAAGGGGGCGCTCAAGCACGGGCGCGTCGTCGCCCTCGATGACCTGCCGGAGATCGACTTCGTCCTCTGCGGCTCGGTCGCGGTCAACCTCAGCGGCGCCCGGGTCGGCAAAGGCGGCGGCTACCACGACCTCGAGTACGGGATCCTCACCGACGCCGGCAAGATCGACACCCACACGACCGTCGCCACGACCGTCCACCCGATCCAGATCCTGCGCCAGCACCTGATGGTCACCGACCACGACCTGCCCTGCGACCTGATCGCGACGCCGCGGGCGGTGATCGAGATCGATCGCCAGTACGACCGGCCCCGGGGAATCCTCTGGGACCACCTGCAGCCGCCGCAGATCCGCGAGATCCCGGTTTTGGAAAGGATGGGGTATGCCTGATCGCCCCGAAAACGGGAAGGCGCCTCTCTTTCCGACCGACTACGGCAATCCCGACCCGACGCCGGAGTGGCTGCAGATCGACTGGCGCCGGCACTTGCACCGAGTCGACCTGCCGGGCGCCGAGGGCGTCAACTACGTCGAGATCGGCGAAGGCGAGCCGATCGTCTTCATCCACGGGATCGCCGGCTGCTGGCGCAACTTCCTCGAGAACCTGCCGTACTTCGGCCGCAGCTACCGGGCGATCGCGCTCGACCTGCCCGGGTTCGGCGATAGCCCGATGCCGTCGTGGGAGATCACGATGGCCAACTACGGCCGGCTGATCCATGACTTCTGCGAGCGACTGGGAATCGACCGCGTGGCGGCGCTGGTCGGCAACTCGATGGGCGGCTTCATCGCCACCGAGGCGGTGATCCAGGACCCGGACCGG
>Ga0207677_10000325_pt1 | contig 34670 bp, 32 predicted proteins | sample KBSMisM42_FD_184311 | JGI IMG/M metagenome (GOLD analysis project Ga0207677, IMG submission 184311) | Miscanthus rhizosphere microbial communities from Kellogg Biological Station, Michigan, USA - KBS Miscanthus M4-2 (SPAdes) (version 2) | ecosystem: Host-associated > Plants > Roots >...
GTGCCGGCGCTTTTGCCGCGCCGCGCTTCCAGAACGCTGCCTGCGCGCTGGTGACGCCCGCTACCAGCGTGCCCGTGAGCAGCAGGATCAGCTTGGCTCTTGTCTTACGTCTTACGTTCACCATCTCACAGCCCTCCACACACATGGCTTGACAGCCGCACGCACCCTACTTCTTTGGAGTTTCCGAGGAGAGTTCCTTCACGACCTCGCGGAATCGTTCGATCCGCGTCGGGTCGTTGACCTCCTGCCGGAAAACGATCGAACCCGGTGTAATCCGAATCACTTCACCATCGAGGACCTTGTCCCCGACCTTCACCAGATACCCTTTGTTGTCGGGACCGTTGACCATGGCCACGAGTCCCTGCTGGCGCGTTTTCACGACGCCCTGAAGCTTGATTTCGTCGATGAGGAAGCCCGGAGGTCCAGCCGGCCGCTGGCCAGGCTGCAACGCCGGCGCGGGACCGATGAGCGACTGGAACGGATCGCGCCGACCTTTCGGATCGTAGTGATACGCATCGGGAGAGGTCGGCTCTTCCAGGATTTCCTGGAGGCTCTGCTGCATCGTCGGCTCCTCGCTCTGCGTCGAGGTCGTCGACGTGGTGGACGTTGCCGTGGCAGGTTTGGCAGGCGTCTGCGCGAAAAGCGTCGCCATCGCCGCGACGACGATCAAAAGCGACAGCGCGAATCGGCTCACTCTCATTTCTTGGCGCCTTTCACCGGTGCCGGCTCCGGTTCCTTCGGCTCGACGTAGACGAAGGTCTTGGCGATGAATTCCGCCGTGATGGTCCGTTCCGTCTGCACCGGCAGCGCGACGATCGAAATCTGCTCGACGTTGACGATGCGCTTGAACTTGCTCAGATGATCGAAGAGCGTGGCCAGATTGTGGTACCGGCCATCGACCGAAATCGAGATCGGCCACTCGGCGTAAGGATCGCTTCCCTGCGCCGGCGCAAGCGGCGGGAACGTGAGCCGGTGCAGCGTGAAGTTCCCGGTATCGACGAGCGTCTTGATGCGCTTGATGATCTCCTCGGTATTCCGCGTCGACGGAAGGATGCTGCGCAGTTTCGTGAGCTCGGCGTTCAGCCGTTTCACTTCCTCGCGGAACTGCGGAAGCTTGCGCTGCGCGGAACGTCCCTGCTCGATCTTCGTATCGAGATCACGAATCTGCGCATCGGCTGCCTCGATCTGTTTCGTGACGTCGGCCGTGATCGCGTAGTTCACACCCCAGATGATGGCAGCGGCCAGCACCAGCCCGATGATCAGGCCGAAGTACCAAGGTTTTCCTTCCAGCGAAAGCCCCGCCATCACCCCTCCTGCTACTTCACCGCGGGCGGCGCTGTCGCCGTCCCCGTCGCCGAACCGGACGTCCCGGTCGTCGACGTTCCCGTGGCTGCCGCACCCGCTGCAGCGGCATCACCCTTCGGCACATAGCTGAAATGAAACTTCATGTTGTAGTTGTAAACCACCGGAGTGCCTGCAACCTGGGTCACGCTGCTCAGATCCGGCTCTTCGAACATCGGATCGTTCTTCACGTTTTCGACGAAATTGGCGATCGCGTTCGGATTCAATCCGCGGCCGTCGATCGAGACCAGACCACCGCTGACCGTCATCTTGTCAAGCCAGACCAGGTCGGGCAGATCCTGGCTGACGCGGTCCATGAGCTGCACCGGACCGCGCTGGTTCTGCTTGAGCTGTTTGATCAGCTCGATTCGTTTTTCCAGATTGGTCTTCTGCTTCTGATAGTCGGCTACATCTTTGATGATCTGTTCGAGGCGTTTGGCTTCTTCCTGCTTCTGCGCAATCGTTTCGTTGCGCTCGGCCAGCGCTCGCTTCTGCATGTACCACCAGCCGCCAGCGATCAGGACTCCGATGATCAGCCCGGCGACGATGAGGACGTTGTTGGCGCCGCCGCCGCTCGGCCCTCCCGCGGCCGCAGGCATGCCTGTAACCGCTCCGGCTCCACGAACCGCCCGCCCTTCCCGAACCAGATTGATCTTAATCAAGCATCCCCCAGCTTCCGGATGGCCAGTCCTACGGCGATGGCCATGCTCGGCCCGATTTCGGCCAGCTCCTCGGGGTTGAATTCTTTTTCGTCGACGGTGATCTTCTGGAACGGATCCATGATCGCCACCGGGATGCCGAACTTGTCGCGAAGGATGGCATCGAGGTTGAGAACGCCCGAGCCGCCGCCGGCCAGGACGATCTCGTCGACGCGGTCCGCGCCCGACGTGGCGGTGAAGAAGTCGAGCGTCTTGCGCAACTCGCCGGCGAAGTCTTCGCTGACGGAGTTGAGGATGGGGATGACCTGCTGAATGCTGTACTCGCCTGCCTGCCGCCCCTTCTTCAACTCCTCGGCCTGCTCGAACGAGAGGCTCAGCTCGCGCTGAATCGCATCCGTGTACTGGTTGCCGCCGAAGGTGATGTCGCGCCAGAAGAGCGAGGTGGCGCCGGAGAGGACGTTGACGTTGGTCACCGATGCGCCGACGTTCACGAGCGCGAGGACCTTCGAGTCTTCGACGTTGTAGTTCATCTCGTAGGCGTTCTGGAGCGCGAAGGCGTCGACGTCTACGAGCACCGGAACCTTGCCGGTCTGGCTGATCACCGAGGTGTAGTCGTTGATCTTTTCCTTCTTCACGGCCACGAGGATGACGTCGATGTTGTCGCCGGCGCCGGGCGTGTTGAGGGGGACGTAGTCGAGGTTTACGTCGTTGATGTCGAAGGGGATGTACTGCTCGGCCTCCCACTGAATCGACTCGGCCAGCTCCTCGGGCGACATGGCCGGCAGGGTGATCTTTTTGATGATCACGGAGTGGCCGGAAAGGGAGGTGGCGTAATTGGAATTCTTGACGTTTTTGCCGGTGTTGAGCCGCGAGATCGTCTCCACGACCAGCGACGAGTCCATGATCGACCCGTCGACGATCGCTTCCGGAGAAAGGTGTTCGATTCCGAGCTTTACCAGCTGGAACGTTCCGCCCTTCTTCTCCTTCAGCTCAACGAGTTTTACGGCTGAGGAGCCGATATCGAGACCAACGACATTTTTGCTCTTTGAGAAGAACACCACTCACCCCGTCCATCTCACCCACTCACTTCTCTAGGCTGGCTCCAGATGTGGAAAGTCGAGTGAAATTACAACCTTTAAAGGTGAGTGTCAACTCTACAGGATTTAGATTTATCAACTGATTAGGCGAAGACGAGGCCGTTTCGGGCCTTCCGGTTGCGCCGAGCCGGTCTCGCCGGTACAATCCCGCCCCCCTGGCGTTATTTGAGGTTTGAGGAGTCTATCGATGGCAAAGATGTGCGAAGTCTGCGGCAAGGCCCCCGTGTTCGGTAACCGGGTCAGCCACGCCCACAACGTTTCCAGCAGGCGCTGGCTGCCGAATCTGCAGCGCGTCCGCGTGATGGTCGGCTCGGCGGTGAAGCGGATGAACGTCTGCACCCGCTGCATCCGTACCGGCAAGATCGCCAAAGCCGCGCGCTAACGGTCGCCGGCGATGTGGCACAGACACTCTTGTCTGTGCTGCTGGGAGGCTTGCGCTCAACTTCTCAATTCGCGCGACTTCAAAAGCACAGACAAGAGTGTCTGTGCCACATGTCATTTCACCGTGAACGTCGCCCGCGCCAGCAGCGGATCATTCGAGTAGTAGATCTTCAGGTTCTGGCCTTTGTCGTTCACGGTCACCGACTGCAGGTGCCACACGCCGCGCGCTGAGTTCGCGTGCAGCCGGATCGTGCCGACGAAGGTGTTCCCCTCGCGCTGCTGGAACGAGAAGAACGTCCCGCTGGAGCTGCTGCCCGGTCCGACCACCTGTCCGCTGACGCCGCCGATGCCGCACGTGTCGTCGCTGACCTGAGCGATGACTTCGATGACCGGCTCGTCGCGTCCCATCACGATTTCCGGCCGGCTCACTTGCAGTCCCTGCAACACGGGCGGCGTGTTGTCGCACGTGTCGCCGGTGATGTTGAGCCGGATCGCACCCACGAGCGGATTCTCGCCGCGCACGGTGTTGAAGTTGTTGGCGTTGTCCTGCAACTGGACCTGTTCGAGCGTCCAGTCGCCGCAGTCGAGGCATTGTGGCGGGAAAACGTCGCACTGATAGACGTCGTTCGCTCCCTTCTGACAGCCGACGCCGAAGCGGGCCAGCTTCGAGGGGCTGAGAAAGACCGCGGCCACGAGATGGACGCCCGATTTTTCGTCCGAGGCGTCGACGAAGAGCGTGTTGTGCTCGCCGGCGCGCATGGCGCGGCGGTCGAGCCACACATTCCGCAGCGACGGCGCGGTGGAGTCGGACGAGCTCGAAATCACCTTCAGCACCGCCGTCGGCGGCAGCGTCCCCTGCGCGGAATTGAGCGTGACCGAATTCGTGGCCATGTCGCTCATCGTCAGGAAGCTCACCTTCCAGATCCCCTCCTCCGCCTTTTCGGGGATGTGGATGCGGCTCGTGTAGCGCGTCGTCTCCCCTTCGCGCTGCTGCGCGAATCCCTGCACCGCCTTGCCGTTCGGACTGGTCAGGGTGCCGGAGATGCCGCGGATGCCGGAGAGGTCATCCTGGGCGTTGACGATGAGAAGCGTGTCGCCGCCGTCCTGGATCTGTGGCGGGTCGAAGGAAATCGAGAGCAGTTGCGGCGGGACGGTGTCGGAGTTCGGATCCCTCGGATCGGCAGCAGCAGGCTTCTGCTGCGCGTTGCTGCCCGATCCCGATTGATTGGCTCCTCCGGTCACGCCTCCGGCTGGACTCATCGGATTGCGCGGTCCGTTGACCGGCTTCGACACCGGCGCCGGCGGCCTCGTTTGCGGCGGAGGCGGAGCCGGTTTCGGCTGCGGCGTCAGTTGTTGCGCCGCCGCCGGAGCGGCAGTGGGCGCGATCGCCGAGATGCCGGCCGCGAGCAGTTCGCGAAACTTCTGCGCGCGTGTGGTCGCGGCTGAAGATGTCGTGGCGACAGGTACCGACGATGACGTCGTCGCCTGCGCGTCGTCGGGCAGCGGCTCGAAGGTCGCGTGCGGCGCCGTCGAAGCCGAGGCCGCGGAAGCCGTCGCCATCGTCGAAGGATCTGCGGCCGATTCCGACACCGCTTTTACCGTGTACGTCCGGACGCGCACCATCAACGCCGTCGCAAAGGCGACGGTCAGCAGCGTCAGAAAAACCGACAGAAACGAGATCTGGACTCGCCGGCGCACGGATGACCCTTCAGTTGACAACGCCCGGAACAGCGAGAGTGAACGGCTCGATTTCCGCGCGGAACGTTTCACCGTTCGAAACCTTCATCATGTAACCGCCCTGCATCGATCCCATCGACGTCCGCAGCGGACAAAAGCTGGTGTATTCGAAGCTCTGTCCCGGCTTGAGCACCGGCGACTCGCCAACCACTCCCGCGCCCTGCACGCGTTCCATGTTGCCGTCGGAGTCGGTGATGACCCACTCCCGGCTGATGAGTTGCACTGTTTCGCTGCCGTCATTCGAGATTACGACGTGATACGCGAAGAAAAAGTAGCTTTCCTGCGGATCGCTCCGCTCCTCGACGTACGTGCTCTCGACCTGGATGCGAATCCCTCGGGTTGTCGTATCGGACATTGCTGGCTCGGTTTGTGACTTTATCATTCCGCGAAATCGCGACGATGCTCATCCCCTTCCTTCTCCTCGCCGCAACGCTCCCACCCGCACCGCCGCCGCCCGCCGAGCTGTCGACGATCGTCATCCCCATCCGCACCTCGCTCGCGCCATTGCTGCCGCAACTCGAGGCGCAGGTGCCGAAACGGATGGAGAAACTCGACGACTACGAGCTCGATCCAAAGCAACAGTTCGGCATGAAGTACCGCGTCGTTCGCGACCCGATCGCGCTGACTGTCATCGGCAGCGGCATCCATGCAATGACCACCGTCCACTACTCGCTGGAAGGGTGCCGCAGGACGCAGAAGCCGTTCACGCAGGTGATCGTGATGTGGCCATGCGTCTCCTGCGGTTTCGGCGAGCCGATGCGCGACGCCTGGATCTCGCTCTCCTCGCATCTCGACTGGGACGCGAACTGGCGTCTCCGCTCCACCACCCGCGCACAGCCGGTCGATTTCTCGTCGAAGCGCTGCCAGGTCACGTTCGCGAACATCGACATCACCGACTGGAAAATCGCGCCGATCGTCAACGAGCAGTTGCGGCAGGCGGTAAAGACGATCGACGCAAATACGCCGAAGCTGACCAACATCCGTCCGGTCGCGGAACAGGTCTGGTCATCACTTCAAGCGCCCGTCCTCATCGGTCCGCGCACATGGCTGGTGATGGATCCCGCCGACGTCGCGCTCGGCCCGATTACCGGCTCCGGCCTCTCGCTCACCAGCACGCTGACGCTTCGCGCGCGTACGCGCGTCGTCGTCGGCGAACGTCCGCCGGTAACGCCGCGGCCGCTGCCGGCCTTGCGCGTGGCGCAGGCGCCGAACGGCGGAATCCGCGTTCCGTTCGACGTCGAAGTTCCGTACGCAGAAGCTACGCGCCTGATGATGGAGAACTTCGCGAACCGCACCTACGAGGGCGTGGCCGTCCGTTCCATTCGCCTCGGAGCTACTCCCGAAGCCAGCGGCCGCGTCTCGATCGAGCTCGACGTCAGCTATCACGCCTCATTTCTGAAGCATTACGACGGTCTCGTTTTTCTCGAGGCCACGCCGGTCTTCGATCCCGCCACGCGCACGCTGACGCTGACGAATCTCGACTACTCGCTCGATCCGCATCGAAAGAATCCGTTCCTGCGCATCGCCAACCGCGTAGCGCACGAACAGTTGCGCGCGACGCTGGCGAAATCAGCGCACTGGTCGGTCGCGCCACAGATCGACGCGCTGCGCGATGAGATCGCGCGCGCCGTGACGCGGCCACTCGCACCTGGCGTCATGATGCGGGGCCGCGTCGACACCATCGAGCCGGGCACCGTAGTGCTCGACCCGAATGGCATCGTCCTGCACGTGCTGGCGACGGGAAGCGCCGAGGTAGAAATCAGCGCGATGATGCGGTGATGCCTACTCCGGAGCGACGATGCTCGACCACGGCATCTTGCGCACGGCGATCACTTTTTCGTCGACCGCTTCCTGCGTTGCCGTCGCTCCGAGAACGCGCTGGATGTACTGCACCTCGGGCGAGACCAGCGGACGCTGCATCAATCGCATCGCCGCTTTCTTGATGTTGCTTTCCGAGACAGTGACTTTCGGTGCGCGCTTCGGTTTCAACACGTTCGTCATACAAAAGCTCCTTGTTGGGGGTTAGACCGCGGCGGCCGCGGCCTTTGGTGCTTCTTTCTTCGATTTGGCTTCGTTCACCACGACGGCCTGACCGTTCATGTCCTTACCGTTCAGCGCGGTGATCGTGGCCTGTGCTTCTTCGTCACTCGCGAACTCGACGAAGGCAAAGCCTTTCGATGCGCCGGTGACTTTGTCCTTGACCACTTCCGCCGACGTGGCGGCGCCGTACGGCTTCACGATCTCGCCAAGCTTCGCGTCGTCGATGTCCCTGGGAAGATTTCCGAAATAGACTTTCATTGGGTTTGCTCCTGCTCTTTTCGCGGCACACTTCGAGCGGCGCGAAAAGATAGTTTGCTAAGAAGATTGGGTTCAGAGGCGCTGACTCAGCTCAGGCGGTCCGAAGGTCGAGGAAGGTTCCTCAAGGTGCCCACGATACAACCTCGATGCGAATAAGTCTATTCGCCGCGAATCTCGGCGAAGAACGCATCGCTCGAAACAGGACGCCCGAGGAAGCGCTCGACCAGGTCGCGAGCAGGCTCTTCGCTGCCGCGCGAAAGGATCAATTCGCGGAAACGGCGGCCGGTCGCTTCGTTCATCACGTCGGGTCCGAACGCAGAGATCAGATCGAGCGCGATCACTTTCGCCCACATGTAGCCGTAGTAGCCGGCCGCATAGCCGCTGGCGATGTGCTCGAACGTGCCGGGGAAGGACGTGCCGTCGACATAGCCCATCGGCGTGGAGCCTTCCATTTCGCGCCAGAGATCGAGCGACTTTCGCGGATGCTCGCCGGACAACGCCATGTCGAAACTGGCGTAGAGAAGCTGACGGCCGTAGTCGACGCCCGATCCAAATTTCTTCGCGGCGCGAATGCGCTGCACGAGCGACTCGTCGATCATCGGACAGGTCGTGCAGTGATCGCGCATCAGCGCCAGGCTCTCCATCCTGCTGGCCCACTCCTCGTACATCTGCGACGGCGCCTCGACGAAATCGCGCTCCACGCTCGTACCGGAATGCTGGTTGTACTCCGTCTGCGAAAGCACACCGTGCATGACGTGTCCGAATTCGTGCAGCAGCGTTTCCAGCTCGCTGTGCGTCAGGCCGACGCGGTCGAAGTTCGTGACCAGAACGCTGATCGGTTTCCGGCCGGCTTTGCGCGACACGCCGCGAACCGGCCAGGCGGCAGCGTGTTTGTACTTGTCCGGCCGCGGAAAAAGATCGAGGTAGATGCCGCCCAGGCGCTCGCCCGTGGAAGCGTCGTCGACGTCGTAATACATCACGTCGTCGTCCCACACCGGAACCGTCGCGCGAGCAAACGAGATGCCGTAGAGACGTTGCGTGATGTCGAGCATCCAATGCACCGTCGGCATCGTCGGCAGGTAGAGCCGCAGCGCTTCCTGATCGACGGCGTAGCGCCGCTCGCGCAACCGCTCGCGGTAGTAGACGACGTCCCACCGCTCGATCTTCGTCTGCTCGACCGGCTCGCCGGTCAGCTCCGCCTTCAACCCGGCCAGTTCGCGCAGATCACTCAGCTCCGCCTCGGTGACGCCATTCTTCACCTCGGCCAGAAAACGCGTGACGGTCTCCGGATTCTCGACCATGCGCCGCTTCGTGACGTAGTGCGCGAAGCTCGGCACTTCGTACAAATCGGCGATCTCTTTTCGCAGCGCCACGATCTCGTCGAGGATTTCGAGATTGCGATCGGTGCCGCGATTCATGTTCGCGACGTAGTACCGCTTCCGCGCCTCGGCGTTCGCCGCGTTCGACATGAACGGCACATAGTCGGGATAGTCGAAGCCGACCACGATGTTGCCATCCTCGTCGCGCGGCACGCGGTCCATGTACGACTGCGGCAGTCCGTCGCATTCCTCCAGCTTGAACGTGACCACGGTCTTGTTCTCGCGGATGTTCTTGCTGAACTCCTGCGCCAGCTCCGTGATCCGTTCGGAGATGACCTTGAAGCGATTGCGCTTCTCCGCCGGCAGCGACACGCCGCTGTCCTCGAACGCTTCGAGCAAATCCTTCTGCAACTGCTTCTGCGGATTCGTGCGCGGGACGACGCGGCGTACGCGCTCGTACAACTGCTCGTTCTGAAAGAGCTCGGTCATGAAGACCGATTCTTCGATCAGGGCGCGGTCGCCGGCATCGCGCACGGCGGCATCGGGATGGACGCTGTTGAGCAAGGAGATCGCGCCGTACGCATCCTCGAGCATCATGGCGATGCCGTCCCACGCGTCGAGCACCGACTCCGGCGAGACCGCTTCGAGCGGTAGCCGCTCGATGACGGCAAGCCGCCGGCGCGCCTCGGCCAATGCCTCGTCGGCAGCGCCATTCAGCGCGGCGGCGTCGTAGATCGGAATCGTGGCGCGGGCTTCGATCGTCGCTTCGGTCATCGAAAAGAGCCGGCATTCTAGCCGAGCGAAACCTCTCCTACGCAAATCGCGTACAAGGGTTATGCGTCCAATTCTGGTTGCCTTTGCTGCGCTCATCGCACTGCCTCTGCTCGCCCAAAACTTGCTGATCGATCAGGGCCGCGCCGCGATGAACCGGAATGACGCCGACGCCGCAGCGGCGCTGTTCGAGAAAGCGGTCGCGCAGAACCCGAAGAGCGCCGAGGCGCACTACCTCCTCGGCACGGCTTACGGTTCGCAGGCGCAGAAGGCGAGCATCTTCAGCCAGATGTCGCTGGCCGGCAAAACGAAGGACGAATTCCAGAAGGCGGTCGAGCTCGATCCGGCTTTCATCGACGCCCGCTTCGGCCTCGTCCAGTTTTACGCGATGGCTCCCGGCATCGCCGGCGGCAGTTACGACAAAGCATTCGCGCAGGTCGCAGAGATCAGGAAACACGATCCACTCATGGCGCACCGCGCGGCCGCGTTCATTTACACGCAGCAGAAGAAACCGGACGAAGCACGCAATGAGTACCTCGCCGAGGTTCGCGAATACCCGAAATCGGCGCGCGCGCACATCGACCTCGGCGTCTCCTACATCGTCGCGAAAAACGTCAAAGCCGCAGCCGAGGAATTCGAAACGGCGCTCAAAGTCGAGCCGGCATACATGCCGGCCTACTTCCGCGTCGGACAGAGCGCGGTCCTCACCAGCTCCAACTACGCGCACGGCGAAGAAGCGCTGCGCAAGTACCTGGCGTACACGCCGAAAGAGAACGAGCCTTCTCACGCCCGCGCCCACTACTGGCTCGGCCAGCTCTTCGAAAAGCAGGGAAAGAAAGCCGAGGCGAAGGCGAGCTTCGAAACGTCGCTGAAGCTCAACCCGTCGCAGAAGGACGTCGTCGAGGCGCTGAAGCGCGTTTCGTGATCAGCGCGTGACCGCGCGGCGCCGATCCGTGTTTGTGACGCATCGGGCGAGGCGCGGAGTCACGAAGTCGAGTAGATCGAGCGTGCCGTCACCGTCGAAGTCGCCGAAATCGAGATTAGCGGCCGTCGTTCGTACCGGTTTTTGCCGAATCCAGCCACTCGCGCGATTGAGTAAAACTACGAGCTGCGAGCCGACGTACGAGAACGAGCCGTTCACTCCGACGGCAAGGTCAGGCCTTCCGTCGCCATCGATGTCAAGAATCCGAACGGAGACTCTGGCCACGGACCCGTCGAAAATGGAGACGTCCGCCCCCTGCGTAAAGGTGCCATCGCCATTGCTGAGGAACGTGCGCACGAACGCACCGGATCCGAAGAAAACCTCGACGAAATCATCTTTGCCGTCGCCATTGAGATCGGCGGCCTCGAAATACTGCGGCAGATTGCCGACGCTGATCGGACTGCGAAAATGGCCTGCTCCGGCGTTGAGCACGACCACGGAATCGGAGCCGTCTCGCCGCAGGAGCAGATCGGGCCGCCCGTCACCGTTGAAATCGCCCGTGGCAACGGACGCGCTGAAAGAACCGAAATCGAGATCAACAGACGCATCGAACGTCCCATCGCCGTGGCCGTACGCAATCGAAACAGCGCGCAGCGATCCTGGTTGAGAGGAGCCGTTTCCTACGACCAGATCGAGACGGCCGTCTCCGTCGATGTCGGCCACGGAACCCGATGTGATGGAGTGGCCGACCGTCACCGGGCCGAGGTAATTGAACGTTCCGTCTCCGCGGCCCAACCCGATGAACACGCGATTGCTTGGAACGCTCCCCCCGCGCATCAGCTCGAACGCGACAACGTCCAGCTTACCGTCGCCGTTGAGATCGAGGATACGCACCGGCGCGCCAAAGGTCGCCTCCGCCGTACTTCGCGATGTGAACGAACCCGCCGGCATCGCCAATCTGGTCACCAACCCATCTTCGATGTGAGGGCCCTTCCAATCGAGCAGGTCGGCACGCCCGTCTCCATTGAAGTCGCCCACGGCGAAGCCGCCTACCTCGCCGGGCGCATCGAACTGCCCGCCGCCGAGATTCTTCACGACCGCGACACCGTCGATCGAAGCGACGACGACATCGAGCCGGCCGTCGTGATCGACGTCGATCGCCAGCGGTCTTTGCGAAATTTCCGACCCAGGCACCAGCAATGGCGTCCCGAAGGAAAACTGCGCGGATCCGAGCGCTGATGCGAGAACGATCTGATCCTGGCCGCGAACGAGCAGATCAGGAAGACCGTCTCCGTCGAAATCTGCAGCGAGCAGCGGGAACTCACCGGGAGACAGTCCGTAGGCCGAATACGACGAAACCGCGCCTGGCAGCGCCACGTCGCGAACGAACCCGAGGCGGGTGCTCGTGGGGAACGTGACGATGACGTCGAGCGCTCCGTCGCCGTCGATGTCCGCGATGGTTGGATAGCCAGGTTTCTCGGTGAACGCGAATCGAACGGGATCCTTCAGAAACGTCTTCGAATCCCCTGCGAAAAACAGCACGGCACCACCGGTTCCGGTCGCCTCTGAACCAAGCACGAGATCGGCGTGCCCATCGTTGTTCACGTCGGCGACCGCGGTACCAGGACGAATGAAGTCGCTGCTGCCAAGCGGCACGTCCTTTCCGGCTTCAAAGACGCCATTTCCTCGGCCGCGGAGTGTGAACAGCGACGTGAAGTTATGCACGAGCAGAAGATCCGCGTGTCCGTCGCCATCGAAGTCGCCGGCTACGAGACCTGATCCGCTCCCGAAGCCAAATGGGTACGTACCGGCGAGCGACAAATGGCCACTGCGATTCATCAGGATCAGCACCGCATGCGAAGCGCTGTCGAGCGCCGCCACGTCGTCGAACCGATCGCCGTCGAAATCGGCCACCGTCACCGAATTGATCGTTGCAGCGGGCACGAGCATGATCGGAGGCCGAAAAGAGCCGCCCGGATTTCCCATGAGAACGGCGACGCCGCCGCCTCCGCTCGGAGCAGCGTTTCCGACGATCAGATCGGCGTTACCGTCAGCATCCAGATCGGCCGACGCGAGCGCGCTCGGCCGCGGACCGGCCGGATAAACGTTGGGCGCAACGAATGCCATTTCGGGACACGCCGCGCGGAGAACGGCACCTTGCAGGATGGCGACGGAGATGATGAGTGCAATGCGCAGTCGATCAGCCATCACTCGGTTTTCGTGACGCCGCGCGCGACGAGGATCGGATACGGATCAATGGCGTCGCCCTTCGACCACGCTTTGTCCGGCGGCAGGATCGTGATGGCGAAGTGCAGATGCGGCGTGTTCGCCGGCGCGTTGCCGGTCGTCCCGACATAGCCGATCACGTCGCCCTGCCGCACGTGCATCCCCTCGACGATGTTGTCCGCGTAGGAGTCGAGATGCGCGTAGTAGTAGCTCCGCTCCGTCGCCAGATCGAACTCGTAGATGGTGATACCACCCGCACGGCTTTCGAAGAGTTTGCGGATCGTCCCGTCGACCGCGGCGAGCACCGGCGTGCCGCGCGGCGCAAGGATGTCGATGGCGTGATGCGGATGGCCGCTGTGAATGTTGTCGAAGTCATCGCGCAACTTCGTTTTGGCGACGCCTGCGACCGGGATGACGATGGCGTTGCTCGCAATCGCCATCGCCGGAACGTCGGCACGCGGCTGCACCGCGACCGATCGTCCGGTCACGAACGTGCAGACGGCGATGCCCGCCAGAAGCAGCCTGAGCGTGTTGCGCATGTAGGGTCGATAAAAGCAAACGGAGCCGCGATAATCCCGAAATGCCCGAGCTGCCGGACGTTACCGTATACGTCGAGGCGATCGCGAAACGCGTCGTTGATCAGCCGCTGCTCAAACTCCGGCTCGGCAATCCATTCGTGCTGCGCACCGTCGATCCGCCGCCCTCTGCCCTCGCCGGCAAACGCGTACTCAACGTCCGCCGCCTCGGCAAGCGAATCGTGATCGGGCTCGAATCGGACCTCTTCATCGTCATTCACCTGATGATCGCCGGCCGTTTCAAATGGCTTGCATCGGGCGCGAAGATCCCCGGCAAACTGGGGCTGGCCGCGTTCGATTTTCCCAACGGAACGCTGTTGCTCACCGAGGCAGGATCGAAGCGGAGAGCGTCAATCCATATCGAGCGAGGCGAGGAAGCCGTTCGCGCGCACGATCCCGGCGGAATCGAGCCGCTCGACATCTCACTCGATGATTTCCACGCCGCGCTTACCCGCGAACGCCACACGCTGAAGCGAACGTTGACCGATCCGCACGTTTTCAGCGGCATCGGCAATGCCTACTCCGACGAGATCCTCCACCGCGCCCGCCTCTCGCCCGCGCAACTCACGACCAACCTCTCCGAGGATGAGATCGCGCGGCTCTACGTGGCGACGCGCCGCACGCTGACGGAGTGGACCGACCGCCTGCGCGAGGAGTCATCCGAAAAGTTCCCGGAGAAAGTCACTGCCTTCCGTCCCGACTTCGCCGTCCACGGCCGCTACGGAAAACCATGCCCCGACTGCGGCACGCCGATCCAGCACATCGTCTACTCCGAAAACGAAACGAACTACTGCGCCCGCTGCCAGACCGGCGGCAAACTCCTCGCCGACCGCGCGCTGTCCAGACTGCTCCACAGCGACTGGCCGAAGTCGATCGACGAGTTGTGAGGCGAATTACTGAGCCTCGTTACGCGACTGCAACGCGGCTTCGCAAGCCTTCCTGAGCCGCGGAAGATCGTGTTCGACTGCGCGATAGATGAGCTCTAAATCGACGCCGAGATAATCGTGAACAAGAACGTTCCGAAATCCGGCCAGCCCCTTCCAATCGACATCAGGCCACGACTGCTTGATCGGCTCACTGAGCCGCTGACTCGATTCCGCCAACGTCTGCAGATTACGGATGACGCCATCCTGGATCAGCGATGAAGCGAAGAACGTCTCGCGTCCAGCGGCGGAGTACTCTTCGACGCGGCTGATGCATCGCAGGATGTGCTTCAGATAGACAGCATCATCTTTCACAGCGGAATGGCTTCTCCGATAACTCGGTCGCGGAGCAAGTCATCGAGACCGCGCTCGGTGGTCACCTGAACCCTGCGGCCGAGAAGCTCCTCAAGGTCGGCTACGAGGCCGCCGGGGAACCACGCGCTCGGCTCTGCTCCTACTTCGATCAGGAGATCGACGTCGCTTTCCGGACCGGCATCGCCTCGGGCCATCGAGCCGAAAACGCGAATTCCAGTAACGCCATGACGACGCGCTACGCTAAGGATCTGCTCGCGGTTCGCCTCCATAATGTCGACCACGATTACCAGAACTCCTTTCCTACAGGCGGTCCCCAGTTGATCTCGGGATGCAGATTTTCAGGTCGGACGGCGGCCAGGAGCTCTTTGAGGACGTACCGACGATCCCGCTTTGGCGCACGGAGACGCCGTTCTGCAGATGAGCGCTCAACGCCGCGCTCTTCCCTGATCCGTTGTTGGTTACTCCGGCGCATTCTCACGTAGACCTGAGTCTGCGGCGTGACATCGGCTTCCGTCAAGGCACCCTTCTAACCTCCCCCTCCCTTCCGGCGTCTATGCCGTCAGACCGATGGACGCCGTGGCCGCAGCCGTAGACTTGACCACTTCCGTGAATCTGACGATCGCACCGCAACCGACGCCGCGACTGAGCGAAGAGGACCTTCGCCTGGCGCGGGCGTGTGCGGAGGGTGATTCGGAAGTATTCGCGGCCATCTACCGCAAGCACGGCGAGCGGATGAAATCGATCGCGTATCACCAGCTCGGCGACCGGTCCGATGCCGAGGATGCCGTGCAGGAAACGTTTCTGAAGGTGCATCGGGCGGCGGCGGGCTACAACGGCGAGGCCGCCTTCACCACGTGGTTGTACCGCATCCTCGTCAACACCTGCTACGACATGTTGCGGAAGCGCAGCCGCAGGATCCGGGAGACGCCGATCGATGAGCTCGTCGCCGACGTTCGCCCGGCCAATGCGGTGGACGACGTCAAGCGAATGGCGTTGCGAAAGATGCTGCACGACCTCCCCGAGCAGCGCCGCACGGTCTTCTCGCTGTTCGAGATCGAAGGCCTCAGCCATGCCGAAATCGCCGGCATCCTCGACATTACCGAAGGCAACTCGAAGTGGATTCTTTTCTCAACGAAGAAACAGCTCCAGGAGCAGTGGAAGAAAGCAGCGAAATCATGACCATCACCTGTGAACAACTCGACGATCTTCTTCTGGAAGGCGATCCCTTCTCGCTCCAGGCCGCCGCACGGCATGCGCAGTCGTGCCCGGCGTGCATGCAGAAGCTGGCCGACTGGAACGAGATCTCGTCCACCGCGCGCGACCTGCACGCCAAGTGGGATAACGACCTTTTATGGCCTCGCATCGAGAGGGCCATCCGCAACGAACGGCGCAGCACGCGGACGCGCGTGTGGCAGATCGCCGCGGCAATTCTCCTTCTGGCCGCCATGGGTGCGGCCGTCTGGATCGCGCAGCGGCGCATGCACGCGGCGGACTTTGACCGCGACATCCTTAAAGTGTCGGCCGTCGATGAAGTCGAGCGCGCCGAGAAGGCTCACATCAACGCCATCAATCACCTGGAAACACTCGCCTCCGCGAAGCTCGACCAGCCGGCCACGCCGCTGATGGTCAGCTACAAGGAAAAACTGATGATGCTCGACGACGCCATCGCCGAGTGCCAGACCGCCATCGACAAGAACCGGCAGAACGCCTATCTGCGCACGCAACTGCTGACCATGTATTCGGAAAAACAGCGGACGCTGCAGGACGTTCTGCGAGAGGAAAACCATCATGCTTCGAATCAATAAGAGTCTCGTCGCCGCGCTGCTGCTGCTCATTGCGCCGGCGCTTTACGCAAACGACCGCTTCGAGCGCACGTTCAGCAGAACCGAAACGTATCGCGGAGGGCGCATCTCCATCGAACACTCCATGGGTCCGGTCACCGTGCGCGCCGGCAGTGGCAGCGAGGTTCGCGTGCACGCGCTGATCCGCGCTTCCGATTCCGAGATCGGCAAGGACATCAACGTGACCGTATCGCCGTCGTCGGCGAACGGGATCACGATCCGGACCGACTACCCGGAGATGCATTTCCACGGTCACATCTCGCTGTCGTACTCCGTCGACATCGACGTGACCATGCCCGCCAATGCGCCGCTGACGGTGCACAACCGCTTCGGCAGCGTCGACGTGAGCGGTATTCACGCCGCGAGTGAGATCGTGAACGCGCAGGGCAGCGTGACGCTGCGCGACAGCCGTGGCACGCAGCGCGTGGAGAATTCGTTCGGGTCGATCGACGTGGAGAACAGCGCCGGCGATATGAGCGTGCAGAACGCGAACGGCAACGTGCGCGTCGTCAACGTCGACGGCACCCTCGGCGTCACGAACCGCTTCGGTTCCGTGACCGCGAGCGATACGCACAACGTCTCCATCCACAACGCCAACGGCGCGGTGGAGCTGCGCGATGTGACCGGCAGCGCCACGATCGTCGACTCGTTTGCGCACGTGACGGTCGCGAACGTCTCCGGCGATCTGGAGCTGAACAATCAGAACGGACGCGTCGACGTGCGCGACATCAAAGGGCGCGCCTCGATCAAGAACTCGTTCGATGCCACGGAGTTCGCGAACATCGGCCGCGATCTGGTCATCTCATCGAGCAACGGCCGCGTGGAAGGCTCGCACGTCGGCAACGGCGCCACGATCACCGGCAGCTTCGACACGATTTCCGTACGCGACATCAACGGAGCGACGCGCATCACCAACGCGAACGGCAACGTGACCGCCGTCGACATCCGCGGCAACCTGAACATCGACACGCGCTTCGGCCTGGCCCGCGCGGAGCTGATCAAAGGCACGCTCGACGTCGACAACGCCAACGGCGGCGTGACGGCGACCGACGTTTCCGGCGGCGTGCGTGTGCACACGAGCTTCGCGCCGGTGCTGCTGAAGACCATCGCCGGCCGCGTGACGGTGGAGAACGCGAACGGATCGATCTCCGTCTCCGATCTGCGCGGCGCCTGCGCCGACATCAATCTGAAGACGAGCTTCGCCTCGATCAAGCTGGACGTACCGCAGAACGGCGGGTATCACGTCGATGCGCGCACGAGCTTCGGATCGATCGCGACGTCGATCCCGATCCTGATGACGTCGAAGTCGGACAACACGCTGACGGGAACGATCGGCAACGGCGCGTGTCAGATGAGACTGCAGACGGCAAATGGAGGGATCACGATCGAATGATGTCGCATGATTCTCCACGTTCGCGAGCATCAGCAGCACAGACAAGAGTGTCTGTGCCACATTGATCTTGCCGAGTGTGGCACAGACACTCCTGTCTGTGCTTTGGCAAGATGAAGTGTCTGAACCTAAAAAAAGCGCCGCTGCGAAGCGGCGCTTTTCACTTCACGATTGATCAACGATTAATCGAGCTTGATCGACTTCTTGGTCTTGGCGCGGCGCGACTGATCCTTTGCCTTGTACTCGTCGAGGCAGGCGTCCTTGTCGACCATGGCGCATCCGAGGTAGTCGGAGATTTCCATGATCACGGCGCGGATCGCTTTGCCGGTCGGGGTCTTCTCGTAGTTCGAGAGGTTGCCGCCGAAGCCGCCGCGGTAGACGCTCACGCCGACGCCGCCGCCGGTCGAACGCGCTTCGACGGTGCGCGTGAACTCGACCTCGCCGGTGGTCGTGTCGACGACGCGCAGGTCGACGGCGATGTACGCCTCTTCCTGTTTGCCGCCCACGCCGATGCCGTGGAAGCTGAGGCCTCCGCCGGTCTCGCGCGTCTTCGAATCGAAGGCGCTGACGGTGGCCACGACGACGTACTGCGCGCCGGTGAGCTGACCGAGCTTCGCGCCGGTCGACTTCTTGACGCGGCCGGAGCTGGCCAGATCCTGCTCATCGAGGACGGCGCCGAGCTTGTGGCGCTCGACCAGTTTGAACTTCTCGGTTGCGGCCAATTCATTGGAAAGCATGCCGGCCAGATCGTTGCCGACGTCGGACGACCACCAGCTTGCCGAGGTGTCGTTGCGGAACTCGGCCACGGCCAGAACCGGCTTGGCGGCGAAGGCCGAAGAGACGAACAACGTAAGTGAAGCAATCGCGAACAAAGCTTTGCGCATCTTTTTCTCCTGTGGGGGTTGTGTGGAGCAGCAACTTTACTCCAATTCCGCCGCGACGCCGTGATCCGGCTCACCGATTCGCTTCCGGGCAATGTACGCAAGCGCAATCATCGTCAGCAGCGAAAGTGCGACGCCGATGCGGAACGACGAGGGCGCGTACCAGACGCGCACGTCGTGATCGCCCGGCGGAAGCAGAAAGCCGAGGAACGCGCCGTTGATGCGGAGCGGCGCGACGCGTTTGCCGTTCGCGCGAATGTGCCACCCCGGCCACGATGGGATGCTGCTGGCGATGACCGTGTAGCGCGGCGCGGTCACGCGCATCGAGTACGCATCGGAGGTCGCGGACGTGATGGCGACGGAGCTATCCGGACCGCCATGCGGCGCGATCAGATCGGCGCGCATTTTCTCGTCGGTGATCGGCAGGTTTTCGAGGACGGCGACATTTGCCCAATCGGTCGTCGCCGCGAGACGCGGCACGAAACGTTTCATGTCCCATTCGACGGCGACGTTGCGCGTGGCGTAGAAGCGCGGCAGGACGTTGTGGTTCTCGAAGATGCGTCCGTCGGCGCCGTCGTAGACCTTCGTGAAGCGCGGCTGTTCGAGCTCGCGTCCAGGCCCGGTCACGAAGTAGCGGACGTTGAGATAGTCGAGCAGCGGCGTCGTCGTGTTCGGCCACATCGCGAAGTAACTCGAGGTGTTGTAGCCGCCCACGAGCGCCAGCATGCCGACGTAGCGCGCCGACTCCATCGGATCGTGCGCGCGGATGTCTTCGAGTCCGTACATCGTCGACAGGTTCGGAAAAAAGTCGGCGTTGTAGCCGGCGATGCGAAACGGCGCGTTCTTCGGCGCCGCCGATTTCAGGCGCATCAATTCGCGGATGAGCGGCGTGGACGGATAGAGCTTCGACGCCGGCAGCACGGCGTTCCAGCCTCCGAAGACAGAGCTGTGCTCGGCGATGACGGCCACCATCAGTACGAGGATCGCAGCGCGCCAATGCACGGCCGCAGTGGCGACGGCGAGCACTGCCACTGCGGGCAGGAGCGCCAGGATGGCCGTGTCGCGATGTGACGGCGTGGGAAACGGGAACGTGGTCATCGTCAACAGCAGCAGGCTCGCTCCGAAGATGCCGATGAGCACCGGACGGCGAATGTTTCGCTCGAGCAGGTCGATCGCTGCTGCCGCGCAGATCGACGTCAGCAGCGCGAAGAGGCAGCGCATCCGCGCCGGCGGCGCGAGGCGGAAGACGAGATTGAAAATCTGGATGACGCCGGGCCAACTGTAGATGACGCCGATCGAAATCAGCAGCGCCGCCAGCACGAATGCTTCGCGCGAGCGCCACGCGCGCGTCGCGGCCACGTGCGCGAACAGGGCGATGGCGCCGGCGATGGCGAACGTCCCCGCGAACCCGGTGATCGCTTCCGGGATAGCCGGCCCCCACGGCTCCTCGTACGGCACGAACCCGAAAAAGTGCGGCTGCAGCGTGGCGATCGTCGACGCCCAGTCGGCCAGAATCCCGGTTGGATGCCCGCCCCCCGCCAGCGCCGAGAACCTCTGCGATTTCTTCACCGCCTCGGCGAACGGAATCAGAAACGGCGCGGCCAGCAACGCGCCCGCGACGACGCTACCGCCGCTGGCGCGAATGAATCGCCACGCATCGACGCGACGCTCCACGAACGCGATCCAGCCGGTGTACAGCACGGCCAGCAGTCCGGCATACGCCGCGGTTTCCGGATGTCCGCCGGTGAGGATCACGCCCCAGATCAATGATGCGAAGGCGAACCTCCCGCCGGTGACGCGTTCGGCGAGCACATCGACGACGTGCAACGCCGCCGGCAGCATCGCAGCGACCGTCGCATGACCGAAGTGCAGCCACACCAGCATGAAGCCCGAGAAGCCGTACGCGATCGCGCCGAGGCAACTGGCGATGATCGAGTAGCCGCGCCTTCGGCAAAAGAGGAACGTGAACGTCAGTGCGATCAGCACCTTCCACGCTCCCTCCGCCGTGAGCGCGTGGCCGAGGCCGAGCGGCAGCGCGAGGAGACGCAGGATCGATAGCGCCTGGCTCTGACCGTTTGCCAGCAGCGGATAGCCCGAGGCGGCGGTCGGCTCCCACAGCGGCGCGTGGAATGAGTGCCAGTGCTCGCGTACCGCGTGCGCCCACGGCACCAGTTGCAGCGCGACGTCATTGACGAACGGATTGACCGGATGCGGATGCTTGATCACGTTCACCCACGGCGGCAGCGACTCGTAGTAATCAACCGGCGCGTTGATCGTGTCGGTGGTCAGCGGCTCGCGGAAGAAGAGGAGGACGAGCGCGAAGAAAAAAAACGCGATCCGTTTCGGCAGGTCGGCGCCGGCGCGGCGGCCGAGGGCGACGGCGGCGGCATAGATCGCGCCGGCGTAGAGCCACGTCAGGTTCGGCATTGAGGAGAATCGTAGCGGAAGGAAGTCGGGTGTCGGGTGTCGAGCTTGCGCGTCCTAAGCTGCGACTCCCGACACAAAAAGCGAATGTTGAATGTTGAGTGTTGAATGTTCAATGTTGAATGAAAACGATGGCCGGTCTTCGTTCAACATTCAACATTCAACATTCAACATTCAACATTCAACATTTCGCTTTTGTCGGCAGGGAGCCGGAGGTCGGACTCTGTCACGTGCAAGCTCCGACACCCGACACCCGACACCCCAATAAAAAGGCCGCCGGAAACCGGCGGCCTTCAGAAGAACATCACTGCCGAAAATCAGTAGCGTCCGTCCCGAACGTCCTCGAGGCGCAGGCCTTCGAAGAGACCCGAGCGCGTCCAGTCGCCTGCGACCTCGACGTAATCGCCGGGGCGCAGCGTTTCCAGACGGCGGTCGCGGATGAGCGTCGTCACGAAGCTGCCGGAGACGTCGTCGCGCACGACCATCGTGCCGCGGCGGTAGTCGACCGTCTCGACGATGCCACGGAGCAGGCCGGAGCTGTACGCGCCGCCGCCGTAGTAGCCGTCGTTGTAATAGTCATAAGCCTCGAGGTAACCGAGCGGATCGTAGTAGCCGCCGATCCGAAGCGAGAGGCCGACGCGAAGGCGCGGGAAGAGGCTGATGCGCGCTTCCGGAATCCAGACCGGGAAACGTCCGCCGTCGACCCAGATGCGGTAACCGCCGCGCTCGTGGACGAAGCGGCTGATGCGGCCCGACACGAAGTCGCTGCGGCGTCCGCGGTTGTCGAACTGCGGGCGATCGCTGTGGTAGCTGTGCGAACGATCGTAGCTGCGGTTGTTGTTGCGATACGACTCCGCCTGCGAGCGGTCGAACGAACGATTGCCGCGCGAATCGTTGCGGTTCCACGTCTCATTGCGCGTCTGACTGCGGTCGAACGTGTTGTTGTTCCGCGTCTCGTTGCGGTTCCACGTCCCGTCGTTGCGCGTCTCGCTGCGCTGAAACGTCTGCGGCGCGGTCTCGTTTCGAGACTGCGTTTGCGTCTGACTGCTGCCGCTACGAGCGGCGCGGTCGCGGCTGCTGTGATCACGGCTGGACTGACGCTCGTGATCGCGCTCCGTCGCATCTGAGTGACGGCTTTCCGCGAAAGCGGACGTTCCGACGAGCGCCGCGATCGCGATTGCACCGGCCACCTGTGCTGCTAAGTTCTTTCTGCTGTTCATGTTGTCTCCTTAGGACCGTTGACTGCCGGGGTGCATTATCGCAATCGTCCTGCCAGGTGGATAATCGCCGGATGCCTGACGCACTCGAACCGCTTTCGCTGCCCGAATGGAAACCGACCTGCGACACGCTGCACATGTGGATGCAGATCGTCGGCAAGGTCCGCCTCGCGCTCGCGCCGCGCGTGAACCACTGGTGGGAGACCGCGCTGTACGTCAGTCCGCGAGGCCTGACCACGTCGGCCATCCCCTATCGCGACCGCGTCTTCGATTGCGAATTTGATTTCATCGATCACCAGCTCGTCATCCGCTCCAGCGACGGCCGCGGCGCAAGCGTGCCGCTCGCGCCGCGGTCCGTGGCGGACTTTTACGAAGAGACGATGACCGCGCTTCGCCAGTGCGGCATCGACGTGACCATCTGGACGATGCCGTCCGAGGTCGACAATCCGATCCCGTTCGAAAAGGATCAGGAGCACGCGTCATACGATCGCGACGCCGTCGAGCGCTTCTGGCGCATCCTCATCTTCACCGATCGCGTCTTCAATCGCTTCCGCGCGCGCTTCATCGGCAAGTGCAGCCCGGTGCATTTTTTCTGGGGCAGCTTCGACATGGCCGTGACGCGTTTTTCCGGCCGCCGCGCGCCCGAGAATCCGACGGCGGATTCGATCACGCGCGAGGCCTACTCGCACGAGGTCAGCTCCTGCGGCTGGTGGCCCGGCAGCGACGCCCTCGGCGACGCCGCGTTCTACGCCTACGCCGCACCGGCGCCGGATGGCTTCAAGGAGGCCAAGGTCGAACCACCCGAGGCGCACTACGACGAAAAGCTGAACCTCTTCGTCCTCGCGCATCACGACGTGCGCAACGCCTCCGACCCGGAAGACGCCCTCCTCCGCTTCTGCCAGACGACGTACGAGGCCGCGGCGAATGCGGGGAAGTGGGATCGGGAGAACCTGGAACGGTGAGTGAGGCAGGGTCGAGGGCGCGGATCTCGTCGGCGAAGCCGGCGTAAGAACCGTAGCCCACGGGGTTCACCCGTGGGTAGGCGAAGCGCGCGGAGTTGTGAGCCCGTTTTAACGGGCGAAAGAAAGCTTTCTTTCGCCCGCTAAAAGCGGGCTCACATTCCTTACCTGGCCAACTTAAGGAAGCAACGGAGCGCTGGCGTCTCGCCGGCTGGCTCGGCGCGCGTCCTCGCCGCCGAATGGGAGGCTTGCGCAAGTGTTGGGTTATCAGCGAGATCGGAGGGGTTGGCGGTTCGGCAGCGAGGACGCAGCCGAGCCAGCCGGCGAGGACGCCAGCGCTCCGGACGCGAGCATGCTTGATCCTTAAGTTAAGGCATTGCGGGTGAAACCCGTGGGCTACGGTTCTTACGCCGCCTACGGCGACGATGGATAAGATGCAGGAACTGGCCAGCGGCTCACATCCCTCGTCCCTGCTTCATCTCCCTGCTTCAACAACACGCAGCAGCAGGTCACGCCGCCTTCCGCCTTCCGCATTCGCCAACTCGACGCCGGAACCGCGACTACGTCGCTGTAAAAAAGCAGAACGGTCTGCAAAAACGCAGAACGGTCTGCCCAAACCGCAGAACCGTCTGCCCAAACCGCAGAACCGTCTGCCCAAACCGCAGAACCGTCTGCAAAAAAGCAGAACCGTCTGTAAAAAGTGCAGAACGGTCTTCAAAAAAACAGAACGCTCCGCAAAAAGGCAGAATCATCCGCTAAAAAGCAGAACGGTCTGCAAAAAGACAGAACGCTCTGCAAAAAAGCCGAACCGCCCTCGTCCCTCCTCTCTGCTTCACCCCCTCATCCCTGCTTCACGATCAGGCTGCAGCAGGTGACGCCGCCTTCGGCCTTCGCCAGCTCTCCCGCCGGAACCGCGATCACCTCGATCCCCTCCGCTTCCAGCTTCCGGCGCGTGCGCGGAAACTCCTCGGGGACGATGACGCCCTGTTCGAGGAGAAGTGCATTCGCCGCGGCCGGCTCGGCATCGTCGACGTTGATGATTCGCCAGCCGTCGAATACGGACGGCGAGAGCCATCGCCGGTTTATCAGCAACGCATCGGCGCCGACGCGCGTGACCGCCGACTTTAGATGCAGGCAGCCGTCGACGTCGACTGCGACGACGCGATAGCCGTCCGGCGCGATCAATTCACGAAGTTGCGCGATCCCTTCATCCGTCGTGCGTAGCGTGCGGCCGACATACAGGACGTCATCGAGCTGCAGCACGTCGCCGCCGTCGATCGTCGCTGGCGCTTCGATGCGTGCGAGCGGGCGGTACTCGCCGAGGACGGCGGCGACCGCATCCAGTTCGCCGCGGCGCGACTCCGCGCCGGGTCGCGTGATCACCGCAATCTCGTCGAGCACGATCGCGGTGTCTTCGATGAACACCGCGTCGGGATAACGGTCGTCCGCCGGAATGCGCCGAATCTCGCAGCCGAGGGATGCGAGAGCGGATTCATAGGCAGCGTGCTGTTCGCGAGCGAGCGCGACGCCGATCGGCGTCCGCGGCACGTGCGTCAGCTCGCAATCGTTGATCGTCGCGCTGATGCCGCGCGTAATCGCAACGCGCGTCACAGCGGCAGCCAGTACGACACCTTCACCAGGAACACATCGTGCGACGGAGCGGTGGGAATGGCCCGCAGGTCGCGGCGGAAACTGAAATCGCCGATCGGCGCCACGTCGGCGCGGTTCTCGTTCCAGACCACATACATCGCCGATCCGGGACGGAACTCCCAGCGCACCACGGCGCTCCCGCGCACGCTGCGGAAGTTGAAATCGGGATTGCCGAGCGGCCGCGTGTACGGCTCGAAGTCGCGCGTTCGCGCCGCGGCGAGCGAGTGGTAGTCGTGGTAATCGCCCGACGCGATGAACGGCTGCAGGTAGAGCTGGAAGGAAAGACGCGCGTTGACTGTCCAGTCGGCGCGCGTGCTCAGGTCGAACGAGCGCTGCTCCAGGTCGCCGAACACGTAGCGCCGGCCGAACGTCCGCGTCGCCGCCGCGTCATTGACGGTCGTGACGTATGCGGTGTGATCGTGCGACCAGTTGTAGGTCGGCCCCACGCTCAACTGCAGATTCGGCCGCGGACGCACGTTCAGCGAAATCCCCGCGGTGCGGCTGTACGACGAATCGTCGCTGCCGTCCGCGTGCGTGTTGATGGTGAACGACAGCGGCTTTCTGTTGTCGCTGCCGAAACTCTGATCGGAGCTCCAGCTCGCCGGCGTTCGCGCCAGAGGCCCGCCGCGCGTGAGGCGGTCGGTGAACGCGCCGGACGTCAGGAACAGGTTGACGCGCGCGTTCCAGTAATTGGAAAAGGTTCCGAACGTATCGGCGAACACGCCACGTTCCAGAGTGTTGCCGTCGAAATTACGATTTTGCCAGGTGCCGAACCAGAGGTTCTTCTCGCGGAAGTTCTTCGACGGAGTCTCATTGACGTACTGCATGATCGCGATCGATGAGATCTCGTCCGTCCGCTGCATGAAGCCGGTGTCGTTCGTTTCGAATCCCGGCGAAAACGCCTGCACCTGCACGATCGGACGCCACAATCCGGTCGCTTTCGAAATCATGGCCCGGCCACCCCACCCTTCCAGCGAAGTGCGCGTCGGATCGAAATGAACGTTCTCCGCATCGGGACGCTGGTAGTAGCGCGATGACGATTCCTGCGCGATGGCGATCGACTGCGCGCTCCCTTTGATCTCCGATCCGACCAGCGACCCTTCCAGAATCCACGACTTTTTTTCAAACGACGTATAGCCGTCGATGCCGCCCGACACCGCCGAATCGCGCAGATACGACAGCTCGTCCGGCACGCGGCGGTTGACCGACGTGAGCATGAATCCGACGCGCGATTTGTCGCCGATCTCTTTCGTCCCGCGCGAGATGAAATAGTTCGTCATCGGCTCGACCTGCTGCCGTCCGAACGTCGTGCCGTTCACGAAGCGCGCGTGTTCCGCCGCGGTCAGCGCGTCGAGCACGCCGATCGAGAGTCCGCCGATTTTTCCGGTCACCTTCGCCGCGCCGAGGATCGTGGTCTCCGACGGAATGTCCGCGAAGTCGGCGTCCGGCGATCCCTGCGGCGCACGGCCGATGCGCCGCGTGTAGAAAAGACTGGGCGGAAAAATGAAGTTGAAGTGGCTCGGCGCGGGCGTGTCGTCGAAACGGAAGACGTTCAGCCCCTCCGTGAAGAACGGCCGCTTCTCCGGATAGAAGGTCTCGAACTGGCTGAGATTGACGACGGCCGGATCGACTTCGACCTGCCCAAAGTCAGGATTGATCGTCCCCGTGAGCGTGAGATCCGACGTCAGCGCGTACTTCACATCGAGTCCGCCGTCCGCTTTGTAATCGGAGCGCTGCAGCAGCGGATTATTGGCCGCGCCGCGCGTCAGCAGGTCCGAACGTGCCACGCTGTACGGCACGAGCTCGAGCGGCTTGCCGCGGTGGATGCCTTCCAGCCCGTCGATGTCGGCGAAGTGCGACACGAATCCGGTCTCACCCTTTTTCGTGTTGACGATGCGCACGACTTCGTTGGTGCGCACCGTGCGCCGCGTGATGTTGACGCCCCACACGTGCACCGGCTTGTCCGGAAACCGCAACTGCGAATACGGAATCCTGACCTCGGCTACCCAACCGTCTGGCACGATCTTGATCGCCGAATCCCACACGCCATCCCAGCTCGGATCCTCGTTGATGTCGTTGTAGAGGATCGTGTCCACCTGCACGCCCGCCGGCTGAACCGTGAAGGCGTTGCCGGACAGCCGATCGTGCCGCGGATCGAGATTGATCGACAGGAAATCGCTCTGCACGAAGTTGTCGCGGCGGGCCAGAAGTCCCGTCGGCTTCTGCGGATCGGTCATCTTCACGCCGAAGTAGATGGCGTGATCGTCGTACACGATGCGCACGCTGGTCGGCATCGTGGCCGGCTTGCCGTCGTCGGGATCGTGCTGCGTAAAGTCGGTGAACTCGGGCGCCTTCTGCCAGGCGGGGTCGGAGAGATCGCCATCGACGACAGGCGATTGCGCCGCGCGAACGGCGTGCAGAACGGGATGCTCGGGCCAATTCGCGGCGTATACAGCGGCAGTCGAAAAAAGAGCGATAAAACCAACGATCAGGCGTCTAGGCATGGGCACCCGAAGAATACGGGATCGGCCCACACAAAGTTGCTGCGAGACGGCTACGTTTCGAACATACACTCCCGCCATCCAATGATCGACTTCAACGGACGGGTTGCCATCATCACCGGCGCCGCGCGCGGACTCGGCCGCGCCGCCGCCGAACGGCTGTACGAACGCGGCGCGAGCGTCGCCGTGAATGTCCGCGATGGCGAGCGTGCCGAATCGCTTGCGGCGTCGATCGGCGATCGCGCGATTGCCGTTCCGGGCGACGTCACCGCGCCCGGAGTTCCGGAGGAGATCGCCCGCATCACGCTGGAACGATTCGGACGCATCGACATCGTCGTCAACAACGCCGCCTTCGCGCGGTCGACGCGTTTTCCGAATCTGACTGCCGAGGAGTTTCGGGAGGCGCTGGAGGTCAACCTCGTCGCGCCGTTCCTGCTCACACAGGCCGTGCTTCCAACGATGACGGCGCAAAACTACGGCCGCATCATTAATATCTCTTCGTCCGCCGGCCGCATGGTCAGCACCCTCGGCGGCGCGCACTACACGGCGTCGAAAGCCGGCCTCCTCGGCCTCACGCGCGCGGCCGCCAAAGAGCTCGGGCAATTCGGCATCACCGTCAACGCCGTCTGCCCCGGCATGATCGACACGGAGCTGACGCACGAGAACGCGTCGCCGGAACTGCTCACGCGTCTCGCCGCCAGCTATCCCGTTCCGCGCCTCGGCACCGCGCTCGAAGTGGCCGACCTGATTTGCTTTGCAGCATCCGAGGAGGCTGGATACATCACCGGCGCGTCGTTCGACATCAACGGCGGCGACCTGATGATGTGATCGCCGCTATGAAAGAAAGTACGCGCGTTCTCGTCGCCCTCGGCATCGCCATCGCTGCCGGCATCGCCATCGCCGCGTCGCACAACGACGCGCTGATCCACGCCGCCGACGCCATCGCGCCGATCGGCACGCTCTGGGTCAACGCGATTCGGATGACCGTGATCCCGCTGGTCATTTCGCTCCTGATCACCGCCGTCGCATCGGCGTCCGACATCAAAGCCGTCGGCCGCCTCGGCGGACGAACGCTGGTCGTGTTCGTGCTGCTCCTGGCCGGAACCGCGGTGGTGGTGATGCCGTTCGGTCCCGCACTCTTCCGCCTCCTCCCGCAGCGCCTCGGCGCGCCACAACTCCCGCCCGGCGCCGCCGAAGCCGCGGGCGAGCTCGCCGCCGGCGGCCAGTCGCAAACGTTCGGCGCGTGGGTGACGTCGCTCCTTCCGTCGAATCCGATCGCCGCCGCGGCCTCGGGCGCGATGATGCCGCTGATCCTCTTCACGCTGCTGTTCGCGCTGGCAGTGGCCAGCAGTTCGACGCCGACGCGAAATACGTTGACGCGATTTTTCCAGGCGCTCGGCGACGCGATGCTGACGCTCGTGCGATGGGTGGTCATGCTCGCGCCGATCGGCGTCTTCGCGCTGGTCCTGCCGCTGGCAACGCACGCCGGCACCGCGCTGGCGGGAGCGATCGGCTTCTACGTCATCGCCTACTCCGGCGGATGTCTGCTCGTCACGCTGCTGCTCTACCCGGTGGTCAGAATCGCAGCCGGCATTCCGATGCGGCGTTTCGGCCGCGCCGCGCTGCCATCGCAGCTCATCGCCTTCAGTTCCAGCTCCTCGATCGCGTCACTGCCGGCGCTTGTCGAAAGCGCGGAGCGCGGACTGGAAATGTCTCCCGCGACCGCGGGCTTCGTCCTGCCGCTGGCCGTCTCCACGTTCAAAATCGCCGCGCCGTTGTCGTGGACTGTCGGCGCGCTCTTCGTCGGCTGGTTCTACGGCATCCCGATCCACATCGGCGGCCTGGCCATGATCGCCTTCGCCGCGATCTTCCTCGCCTTCGCCGTCCCAGGCATCCCGCGCGGCGCGTTCATCATGCTCACCCCGCTCTTCCTCGCCATCGGTCTGCCCGCTGAAGGCATCGGCCTGCTCATCGCCGTCGATGCCATCCCCGACGCCTTCTCCACCATCCTCAACGTCACCGGCGACCTCGCCGCGGCGGCGTTGGTCGCGCGCGGCGAGACCTAGCACTCCACACACAGTAGAAGTTGCGCGCCGCATTTTTCCGAGGGAGCCTCGGTGGCGAAAGGAGTGTCTATGAACGACACCATCAAGAGACTCAAAGCCGAGGTCGAGCGCCGCGGCGGACGCATTTACATCAACGACAACCTTCCCGACGAGATCACCGAAACATTTCTCCGCGAAATCCTCGCCTGCCCCGACTGCGCGTCGCATCAATCAGCGAAGCCGCGCAAGCAATCGCCCGGTCACTGAATGAAGGAGAAAACGATGCGTACAAAAACGAAAGCAATCGCCGAACGAATTCGCCAAACGATCTTCCTCATTCGCGGTGAGAAAGTGATGCTGGATGTGCATCTCGCCGAGCTTTACGAGGTCGAAACGCGTGCGCTGGTGCAGGCGGTAACCCGCAACAGGACTCGATTTCCTCGCGATTTCATGTTTCAACTCACGAAACGAGAATTCGCAAGTTTGAGATCACAAATTGTGATCTCAAACATTCGCGGTGGTCGTCGCAGCGCTCCGTATGCGTTCACGGAACACGGCGTGGCGATGCTCTCCAGCGTGCTGCGCAGCAAGCGCGCGATCGGCGTAAACATCGAGATCGTGCGCGCGTTCGTTCACCTCCGGAGGATCATTTCGGAGCACGCGGATCTCGCCAAACGCATCGACGAGCTCGAGGAGCTTTACGACGGAAAGTTCCAGATCGTCTTCGACGCCATCCGCGGTTTGATCCAGCCGCCGGCGACGGAGAAGAAACGGATCGGCTATCTCGTCTCTACACCTGGTTCAGCGAGCCTTCAGCGATCTCGCGACCAGACCGATGCCGCCGGCTAACAGCACCAGCATCATCAGCGTGTTGAAAAGCGACGTTGGGCGGAAGTAGATCTCGAGATTCGTGATGATGCCGGCCAGGATGATGACCGTGCCGCAAAGCGTGAGCAGCCATCCGATCACCGAGCGGCCGTTGAAGAAGAGCACTGCGATTCCGGCGATGAGCGGGATCAGCGAAAGACCGAAGGAGTTGTAGCCGCCCCACTGCCAGTAACCGGAGGTGACGGTGACCTGGTTCGTGAGCAGCCAGCCGCCGGCCACCGCCATGACCAGGCCGATGAGGAAAATGCCGATGCCGCCGCTGGTACCGCCTGCGCCGCGAACGCGTTCATTCATCCGCTGATTCTACGGCGCTTCCGCCAGCACTTCGTCGATTCGGCGCGACAACTCGGCCTCGGAGAGTCGCGTCGGCGTGTAGAGCCGCACGATTCCTTTGCGGTCGACGAGGACGAACGTCGGCGTCGCCGAGACGCCGTAGCGGACCATCGTCTCCGTATCGATGATCGCCGGAACGCCTTCGAGGCCGGCGTATAGCTCGTTCCAGGCCTTCGCGATTTCGGCTTTCTCCGCGTCCGCGGTCTTGTCGTCTTTCGCGTCGTAAAGCCGCGTCGCCGTGATCATGGCCAGGCCGCTGTTTTTATATTTCTGCCAGACGCGCGTGAGCGACGGCGCCTGCCCTTTGCAGTCGCCGCAGCCCGCGGCGAAGAAGAACATCAGCACCGGTTTGCCGCGCAGCGATGCCAGCGATGGCGCGGGAGCGCCGATGACGTTCGCCGTATCGAGCGCCGGAGCCGGTTTTCCTTCCAGCGACAACAGGTTGATGTTCTTGTTGATGCGCGAGCGGAGCGACACCGCGTTCGCGCGCGCCAGCTCGCCTTCCAGATAGCGGACTGCCGCGCGGCGGCCGCTCTTCGCCGCGATCAATCGCGCCTCGACTTCGAGCGCGGCGCCGAAGGGGACGACCAGTTCCGGCTTCTCGGCCGGAATCTCGCGCCGCAGTTCGGCCACGAATTCTTTCGCCAGCTCCGGACGCCGCTGCATCTCCGCGCCGCGCGCTAGCCAGCCCACCGCATCGAGATATTCGGCGTCGACGCCGGTGGCGCGTTTGTAATCCTCGACCGCCGCCATCCCGCTGGCGAGATCGCCGGCCGACAGTTTGTAGCGGACGATGCGAACGAGATCGCCGGCGGTCGCGTTTGCGGCGATGAGGGCGAGGGTGACGAGCGCGGGCAGGAGCTTCCGGGACATTCGTGCCTCCAGCAATCGGTTTGTGGTGGGACGCGAATGCAGGTGAATAGGTTCCTGACACACGTTCGTGCCCATCATGTCCATCGCCTGCAGGAATTTTCAATTTCGGGTGGTCTAATGGAAAGACAACAAGCCGAAGTTCACGGAGGTGTCTTGTGTCGATAGAGGTCGATACGATGCTGCCGCAGTCTCCTCCCGCGCCGGCCGCCGGGCAGGGGGAGCACTATCGCGTGCTCGCGTTCGCCGGCGGCGGTTTCGACACCGCGATGCAGCTTGGCGTCGCGCACGCACTGCTCGTGAGTGATTCCAAACCGCCGAATTGTGTCGTCGGCGTTTCCGCCGGAGCCATGAACGCGGCAGCGCTGATCGAGATCCTGCAAGCGGGTGATGGTCTCGACGCCAGCGACCGTAAGAAAGCCCAAGTGGCCCGACTCCGAGAATTTCTGGAGCGCTATCCGGAGGTGCCGCGCGATCTGCTGGCCTCAATCCTTCCGGATGCTTTCGAGGTGAATCAGCGGGCTCCCCTCGAATCGGTGAAATTGCCGATCCATTTCGCGGAGGAACGAAAAGTCCGCGACGCCGCCATCCGGGCGCGAGGCGGTCTGGCGCGAGCGCTCAATCAATTCCTCAAGATCGATCTCCCGGTGACCTTCTTCACCATCGTTGCCCGGCGCCTCCTCGGCCTTTCGGAAGCGATGGAGGAGCCCAGTTTGTCGCGCCGCTGGAAGTTGAAAGCGCTCCATGTCATTGGAGTCTACCTTCTCGGCTGGCGTTACCTGCGCGGTCTGGCTCCTGTGTTTTGGGGAATCGTGTTCGCGTGGTTCGGCGGGCAGACTTCATGGCAGGCAAAACAGAAAAAACGTGAAACGCCTTACAACCAGGCGCGAAGCGCGGGCGAGTTCATCTTCAAGTCGAAGCTGGTGCAAAAAACCTTTCGTCTCGTGCGGCGACTTTTCGGCGGCATTTTCTTCGCCCTACTGTGGCTGGTCATTCCTGTCGGAGCAGCGTTGTGGAAGACGTTTCGCGCCTTCCACCCAGCGAAGCGCCCGCTGAGTGAAACTCTGCATCAGGTCATCGGCCGTGTACTTAGTTTCTACGAACTCGATGACGGCCTCGCCAACCCCGATGTCCTCAAACAACTTCTGGTCAAGCTGATCGACCCCGACTACTACGGCCCGACAGACATCGAAGAGGTGTTGGACAAGGCTCTGGCGCGTGACAATTCCGCGTTGCCCGGCGACCCCGCGGCCGCCAAAACTGTCGGCGACTACGCGAAAAAAGAGCCGGCAAAACCGGATAAGAACCGCATCCGCCTGGCCGTGATTGCCGCGGACATCGCCAGCGGTGATCTGGTGGTAATGCCTGACGGCGTCAAGGTCGTCGACGCGCTTCTGGCGGCGACAGCGGTCGTGCCTGTGTTCCCTTCGGTAGCGATCGAAGCCGAGTTCGAGGCCGGAAAGCAGACCAGGAAGTGGCTTATCGACGGCGTCAATGTGGCCAACGATCCCATCGCTCCGCTGATGGACTATTTGAGAAAACAGGACCTCAGCGGCTACACCGGCGTGGACGTCTACCCGGTGACGCCACTCCCGTTGAGTGCGCGCACGTTGCCGGGCACGCAAACGCAATACGCGGGCCTCGTCGACGTGGCAATGCGCTCGCTGGCGCTCAAACAATTCCGCGATGGACGCCTGCAGCACCGCACGACGCGCCTCTACGCGCACACCATGGGTGGCAACGCGGCCAGCGAGAAGGTCAATGGGCAAACATACATCCGGGCCTTCGTTTATCCGATCGAGCCGGTGCGTGAGCTCGGAGTCAATCGCAGGCTATTCACGGCGGAGAACGGCGAAAAGCGCCGCGACATAATTTACGAAACCGTCGCCGCAGGCTGCCGCTCCGCGCTCGAAGCGATGTTGCCGGCAGCGATCGCCGACGATGCGCGCGGCGAGCGGATGCCGCTCGTTTCATGCCGCAAATTCCTGAGGCAGAACCGGAAGACCGACGGTTTGCCGGGCCATGACCCGAACGGCGGCCCGGGCCTGAACGAGATCTGCGCCCGTTGTACCGCGATGGAGCAGCCAGACGAAGCGCGCTTGGTCAAGCTCGAGATCGAAGAGCAGATCAAGATCATCGGCGACGAAAATCAGATCGATCAGTACCGGAAGATCATCGACGTCCTGCAGACCACTACGGTGACGCGTCAGGCGCTCGTCCTACGCGGCCGTAGTTGGCCCGAATGGCCACGGTCCATCGGTGGCCAGGAGCCGGCGTATGTAGAAAAACGGCAGGAGCCGCCGCGACCGCCTAAGAACCTGCACCAGTGGCCGCGCGACATCGCCACTGAGGAAGCGGCGGCGAATGGAACGACGCGGCCAACCGTCTCGCTCCTCTTCAGCGGCGGCGTCTTTCGTGGCGTGTTTTATATGGGCGTTGCGAACGCCCTGCTCGAAGTCGGCTGCGTTCCGGACTTGGTGGCCGGCGCGTCAGTGGGTTCAATCACGGCCGCGATGGTGGCGCGCCTGTTTCTCTTGCCCGAGGACGAGCGCGCGGCGAGGATGGCCGATTTAGTCTCGACGTTTCTTACGATCGATCGCCTGGTTCTGACCGACCGCTTCGCCGACTTCGTCCGGCTCCTGACATTGCGGGCCGCCGACGCAAACGTTTCGCCGCGCGATCTGGATCTCGTCTTTCGCCGGTACGATTTCGACGGCAGCCGTACCTTCAATTCACGGGCGCGGCGCGTCATCGCCGGCATTGAGCGCCTGTCATGGATCAGTCCTTTTGAGCTGTACGCGCTCATCGAAGCGCAGAGACTCCAGGACTCGCCGCGAACTTCGAAACTGCTGCGCGCTTACCTGCAGGAGTACCTGGTGCGGTGCGGCGTCGAACAGGAGATCCTCGGCAGCGAACCTCTTTCGCTGCTCATCCGCCACCTGGTGCTGCAGCAGCACGATGGTGCCGGCCTCGCAGATAACCATTTCTCCGCCTTTCTCGAAAAGGGAATCTACTTCCTCGCTACGGCGACGAATCTGACCAAGGGCCAGTTGGAGATACTCGGCGACGGGCGGCGCGGCGATCCGACGCTCACGGATGGACTACTC
>Ga0207677_10000326_pt1 | contig 34595 bp, 46 predicted proteins | sample KBSMisM42_FD_184311 | JGI IMG/M metagenome (GOLD analysis project Ga0207677, IMG submission 184311) | Miscanthus rhizosphere microbial communities from Kellogg Biological Station, Michigan, USA - KBS Miscanthus M4-2 (SPAdes) (version 2) | ecosystem: Host-associated > Plants > Roots >...
CGCGGGCTCTATCGCAATGAAGGCGGGACGGATGCGGAGACGGCGGCCGAGCTGCTCGGCTTCGGATCCGGCGAAGAGATGATGCGGGCGATCGAGAAAACGCCGCGGCGTGACCTGGCGATCGAGCAGGCAGTGCGCGGTGTGATGACTGAAAGGCATGGCGACATCCGCTACGACGGGAGTCTTGACGACAAAGCGCGCCTGGCTGTCGAGAATCAGGAACGCGCGAAGAATGTGCACAAGGAGCTCGCTGCGCTGCGGTCACGGGTTGCGGTCCTCGAGAAGAGGGCGGCCGATGCGAAGGCTGCGATGCGCTCGATCACCATCGAGCCGCTCGAGCGCTACCAGGAAGCTGCGCATCAGATGATCGAACAGAAGTCGCCGGCGGATCTGCAGCCGCACCGCTATCTCGATGCCAGCCGCAAGTTCTCGCGCGAGGCCTTCGATGCATTGCGTAAGGGCAACGTGAAGGCCGCGGCCGACGCCAAAAATAAGGAACTGTTGAATCACTTCCTCTTCCGCGAGGCGACCGCGGCGCGCGACTTCGTCGAGAAGTTTGAGAAGTACACTCAGCGCGTGCAGTCCCGCGGGATCCAGCAGCGCCTCGGCCTGGCTGGTTCAGACTTCCGTGACCAGTTCAACTGGCTGATGGCACGCTATCGCCTGGGGCCGGCGCCGCAGGCACCAGAGCGGCCGCTGCGCGACTGGGCTGACGAAGTGTATGGCCAGGGCAACGAGCCGGCGATCGCGCCCGGGATCCTCGACGGGCACAGCAGTCGCTTCGTGGACTACCGCAACGTGCCACTGTCGGAGCTGCGCGAGGTTCACGCCGCGCTGACTAACATCCGCCACCTGGCGCAGCAGCAGTTCAAGATGTACGTCCAGGGCAAGCAGGTGAAGTTTGCTGAAGCCAAGCAGGAGATGATCGCCTCGGCGCGATCGAATCTGAAGGAGAAGCCGGAGCGGATCTTCGAAGAGAACCTTTCGCGATCGGAGAAATTCCTCCGCGGCCTGCAGTACGTCGACTCGCGTCTGATCCGCATGGAGCGTCTGGTTGAGTGGCTCGACGGCGGCAAGGCTGGCCCGTGGCATGACAACATCTGGAACCTTGCCTCCGATGCGCAGGGCGACGAATACAAGCTGCAGGAGGACGTCACGCGCGCGGTCACCGATGCTTTGGCGGATATGCCGGACGAGATGCGGCGGCGCCTCTGGACTGAGAAGGTCCAGGTCGACGGGATCTCTGAGCCGCTGCCACGCCGGCGCATGCTGTCGATGGCCTTCAATATGGGCAACGAGGGCAACCTCGATCGCCTGAAGAAGACCTTCACGCATAACGGCTGGGATCCGGATGCGATCAGAACCATCGGCGGGCTGCTCACGCGCGAGGAGTGGAACTTCGTGCAGAAGGCCTGGGACTCGCTGAAGCCGATGGGCGTGCGCATGCAGGAGCTCGAGAAGCGTCTCACCGGCCTGCCTCCGCAGATGGTGAAGGTGACGCCCTTTAAAGTTGTGCGGCCGGAAGGCAACGAAGAGATCGACCTCGACGGCGGCTACTTTCCGATCGTGATGGATCCGCGCTTCTCGCAGCGCGCGATCGAGCAGGATGCCCGGGAGACCGCGCAGAACGCCATGCAATCAGGCTACGTGCGCGCGACCACAGCGAAGGGCTACACCAAGGAGCGTACCGGCTTCGGCGGGCCTCTGCTGCTCGATTATGAGCAGGTTCTGACCAGCCACGTCGCCAAGGTTGCGAAGGATCTTTCGCATCGCGAGTTCATGCTGGCCTCGCAGCGATTCCTACTCGACACGGAAGTGCGCAGAACGCTGCGCGAGACTCTTGGCCCTGCATACGAGAAACAATTCATGCCCTGGCTGCGCACCATCATCAACGACAACAACGGCAGCACTCAGGAACGAGCCGACGGTCTCAAAGACATGATGCAGAAGCTGCGCGGCAACATCGTCTCCGCGTCGCTGGGATTCAACGCATCGACTTCCCTGCTGCAGATCTCGCACGCGCCGCGCATGATGCTTTATGCGAAGACCTCGAGCCTGGCGCAGGCCTTCGTCGACCTGCTGGCTCATCCGATCGAGACATCGCAGGAGGTGCGTGCTCTGTCGCCGAACGAGATGAAGTTTCGCGGCGACAATCTTGACCGCGACATCCGCGCGGTGCTGCAGAATCCGTCCTACCAGGCCGGCTACACGCGCAAGGTCGCAGTGGCTGCACGCTTCGCGCTCGAGCTGATGGATCACCTGCTCTCGCACACTCTTTGGAAGGCCGCCTATCGCGACGGGCTCGACAAGTACAGCGACCTTGGGATCGAAGAGGCGCAGAAGAAAGCGATGCACGAGGCTGACAGTGCCGTGCGGCTCGGCCTCGGCACTTCGGCGCCGAAGGATCTGCCGGCGATCATGCGTTCGAACGAGTTCAATAAATTCATCACCACGCTCTACGGTTTCCACAATGGCGTCTACAATCAGCTGCGCGATATCTCGCACCAGTTCGGCCGCGATCGCAGCGTCACGAAGGCGACCGTCGCCGGTGTTCTCACTGTGGTTGTGCCGGCAGTGCTTGGCAACCTGCTCACCGGCCGCGGACCTGGTACCGGCAAGAAGGAAGAAGGCGAGAGTGCCGGAGGCTGGGCGGCGAAGCGATCGCTGACCTTCATGGCCGACACGGTGCCGCTGTTGCGCGCGATCGCGTCTTCGGTCGAAGGCGGTCACGATGTACAGTTCTCGCCGCTCGAGAGCCTGGCGACCAAAGCCGCCAAGGATTTCATGCATGTGACTTCAGACAAGGACGACAAAGATTGGCTGGGAATCGGACTTGATACGGGCGAGATCGTTGGAGTGGGAGCTGGTGTGCCTGGTGCGCATCAGGCTGCGAAGATCCTGCGCTACGTCAAGCGGGCACATGAGGGGAAGGTCGAGAACCCAAATATCTGGAACGCGGTCGTGGGCGGCGGCCGCTAGCAGTGGAAGCGCTTGTAGAGGAGCGCGCCAAGAGTGCCTCCGCCATAGGTTGCGGCTATCGCGCAGAGGTTGCGGAGCCAGTATGGGCCGTGCACAAAAAGAGCGACAAACATGATCCCGCTTAACGCTCCGCCGAACAGGTAGCAGCCTGCGATTAAGGTCCACTTTCGCGGTGCGTAGTCATCTTCCATGTAGCTGAGTTTCTCCATCGGGATGCCCTTCCTTTAGCGGCCAACAGTTTAGCACGCGCCATTTCTGGCGCACCTACCACTTAGGAGTCAGTCATGACGATCAGCGCAACCTCGCGCCAGGCCGGCCCGTTTATCGGTGACGGCACCACGGCAATCTTTCCTTTCCTCTTCAAGGTGTTCGACACGGAAGATCTCGAGGTAGCAACACTCCAGGCCTCGAGCGGTGCGATCGACGAGCTCGTGCTGGATTCGGACTTCTCTGCCACCCTCAATGCCGACCAGGATTCGAACCCGGGCGGATCGATCACCCTGCTCGCCGGCAACCTGGCCACCGGTTTCTCGCTGACCATCACGACGGATATGGCCGAGGAGCAGACGCTCGAGCTGACTAACGGCGGCGCCTTCTATCCGGACACGATCAACGATGCCTTCGATCGCATCGTGATCCTGATCCAGCAGCTCCAGGTCGGGGCCGGCCGCGCGATCCGGACTCCCTTCCCTGACTCGGCCGATATGCTGCTGCCGTCGCCGGCGCTGCGCGCAGGCAAGCTACTGATGTTTGACGGAGACGGAAACCTGCAGCTGGTGTCGCTGGCGACGGGATCGTCTTCGGTGATCGGCGCGCAGCAAGCTGCCGGAGCTGTCGATGGAGTGAATAAGGACTTCACGTTCCAGGCCGCGGCGGGCCCCACACCGACGCCGCAGGTGTTCGCCGGCGGCATCTTTCAATCGCCGACGGAGGACTACGGTGTGCCGGTGTTCATTTCGGGCACGACCTGGAAGATCACGCTTACTGAAGCGCCGGCCGAAGGGCCGGTCACCATTCTGCTGTTTGCCTAAGGGGATAGAGATGAAGAAAAACCTGACTGATTTGTCGCTTGTGGCTGTGGGCCTGGTGCTGCTGCTGGCCGCAGCGACGCCGCAGTATTTTCCCTTGAGCGGTGGCGTGGGCTGGGCCAAGATCTTCAACAGAACCTACTACGCGCGCGCCTATGCGACTGGCGGTACCGGTGCGACGGGCTCGCCCTGGACGAGCGCCTCGGGGACGGGCGGCTGCCAGGAAGCCATCAATGCGGCGGTGGCTGCGAATGGCGGCGGCAAGGTGGTGCTCGAGGACGGCTACTACTCTGTGACAGCCGTGGGCGGCTGCGTGCCGGCCGACAACGTGCATCTCGAGTTCTCGCGCGCCGCGGTGATGCGCGCCGGCGCCGACAATGTGACGCTGCTTAAAGTGACGACGCACGCCTTCAACGGCCAGATCTGGAATGCGAACCTCGAGGGCAACGGGCACACCGGCGTCACCGGCATGGATCTGACCAACCTGCGCTTCGGCGCCATGCTGATGAATCCTCTGATCAAGGACGTCCAGAACGGGATCATCCTGCGCAGCACCTTCGATATTCCGGTCGTCAATCCTTCGATCTCGGGCACCGCGTTTCCGATGACGCTGACCGCGTTCTCGGGCGGGGTGAAGATCTTGAACCCGAATATCGACGGCGAGATCTCGACGGCGTGCACGGATGGGATCACGATCAACTCGACGGGCGGGGCGGTAATCGGGACCATCATTGACGGCGGCTATGTGCAGGGTTGCACGGGCGTAGGGATCCATGACTCTGCGATCGGAACAAAGATCAAAGACACCTACTTCGAGGTCGACACCGCGGCCGACATCTACGAGGACACGGCGACCGATCCGGTGATCACCGGCACGCAACATTTCGGCGGCCTGGGCACGGTGGCGATCAAGGGCCGCAATACTACGGGCGCCTACATCCGCACGCCGCTGATGGGCAACACCGCGCGATCGACAGGGCTCTACGACTGGGATGGGACCAACACGAATTCCTATGAGTTCCACATCGTCGACGCGGGCTCGAAGAATCTTCCGGTCGGGACGGTAACGGGGCTCTCGACTTTTCCGACCATCGTGGCGGCGGGCGACTATGGCGACTTCAAGGCCGGCACGATCACTGGCGAGGGCACCTCGGCCGTGAACATCAAAGGCGGAGCGGGCGGGATCTGCAGCCTGGGCGTCAAGGATCCGACTGGCATCACTAACCGGTTCACCGTCTGCGAACCTGCGACAGGAAGCTTTATCGATGGCGGCGTGTTCCAGACCAAGGGCGGCCTGAAGGTCAGCGCCAGTGTCGGCCAGGACTCAGGCCTCAAGCATCAGCGCTTCGGTGCGACGTGCGCGACTGCCGGCACAGCGGGGGCGACCTGCACGACAACCTACCCGTGGACCGCTGACTTTGCGGATGCGAACTACACGCCGGTGTGCGTCGGCGTGATCCCGACCGGGACACCGGCTCTCAGTATCAACTCACTGCAGATCGCGCACAGTGTTGAAGTGAAGGTGACAGCGATCACGGCTTCGGCTTCGAGCTTCGCCGGCGTCTACTGCGAGGCGATGCACGATTAACGCAGTTCAGGTCGCGGCAATCTCTGCACTCTGCGGCGATCTGTTTGCGGTGGCTTCCGTTCGATCTTCTCGAGGGCTTTGTATTTCACGCGCTTGCGCTGGTGCGAGTAGTACTCGGTCATCTCGGGGCGCAGGTGGCCGGCGATCGAGCGCACCGTCTCGGGGTCGTTGCCTTCCTCGAGCAGTCGCGTGATGCAGTGATGGCGCAGATCGTGAGGCCTTAGTTCGGGCTGGTCGGTGGCTTTAATCAGCGCTGCCCAACTCTTGCGCAGGAAGGTCTTCGATGCGGGCCTGGTGGGATCGTACTTGCCGCGGTGGATCCAGAACGGAAACAGGTAGTCTTCCGGATTCGCGGATCCGAGCACGAGGGCGCGGCGGAGGATCTGCTGCACGGCCCACTTCGCGGTGCGGTTGAGCGCGATCTTCCGCGGCCGCACTTCGTTCTTGCAACCTTCCGGTGGGATGTAGATCTCGGAGATCTCGCTGGCAGGACGCAGGAAGATGTGCTTCAGGCGCAGGAAGCGCAGCTCGCTTCCGGAGGCTGTGGTGTTGTTGGTGAGGCAGGCGACCCAGTAGGCGAGCTGGGCCTGCGGATGCTGCGCACCCTCGAGGAAGAATTTCTCCTCGTCTTCTTCGCTCATGATCTGGCGCGGGCTCCACTTCGCGACCGGGCGGGGGAAGTAGTAGTCCTTGAGATTCTTCCAGAGCCGGCAGTGAGTGAGGACGCGGCCGAGCAGGGCGAGCTCGTGATTGATGGTGGAGTTGCCGGCGCGCCGCTTCCAGGGCTGAACGTCGCGATCGCCGACACGCATGGCATTCTTGCTTCGCGCGATCTGGTAGGCGGCCAGGTTGCCAGGCGAGATGTCGCGGAGCCGTATGGCTCCAAAGAAATGCTCGAGAGCTTCCATGTAGGCGTCGTCTCGATCGTGGGTTCCGGAGCGGATTCCGGTGGCCTGGACGCGACGCGCGGCCCAGTAGAGACGGGCTTCGGCGAAGGTGAGACTGGAGATATTCTTGCGCTCAACCTGGAGAGCGGCGTTGAGGGCTTTGCAGGCGGGACAGCCATCGAGATGGTTGGGAGTGTGCGCGAGTTCGTCGATGGTGTGCACGCGTGCGGGGGCGATTGGCTCAACAGCCGAGGGGGTCATCGCGCGGTTCAGCTTTCCTGGAGTTGGGTCCAGATCGGGGAGGTAATGGAAGAGCGCAAGGGCGTCAAGTACGGCCAACTGCTGCTTCGTTTTTGTTTGGTTCTTCTGAGAGGGGAAGTGAGAACCGCCAGCAACCTTACGCCCGGAGGTGACCATGGGACATCACACTTTCGTGTACTTCCATCACTCGGGGGAGGGTGGGGCCTGAAGTATACAGCGCTTTATTCTGGATGGGCTGGAGGGCAGGCAGGAACCTAACTGCACAATAGGTAACCGGTTTTCCGCCGAATTCGAGTTGCAGTCTGAAAACTAATGTGTATTGTTTGGAGAGACGCCTCAATCTCAACCGAGGGCTTCGAATGCAGTGGGGAAGGTTTAGAGCACTGGCTGATCATGTTCAGAGCAACGGCTTAGAAGGCCGGTGCTCTATCCGATTGAGCTACTCGCCCGCTGTTTTTGATTGTCTCACGGTTGAGAAATAAGGAGTTGGACACCGCGTCAAGCGGTCTTTGCTGCTAGAGCACTGGCTGATTGATCGGAAACCATCTTCGGGCGTCCACGAGCGCAACGTGGATAATCTTGAAAACAGACCGCTCTCGATCATCGAGAGTGAGCCCGGCGAGCAGCCGGAAACCAGCAGAACATTCAGCATTGACATGCCAGGCGTGGGAGTTGTCTCCGCGTCTGGCGATGGCTCGCCTGTGAGTTGCGCTCCGGGCGGGGAAGGCGCTGCCGGCCAGGATCTCCCCAGGGATCCTGCCGGCAGTGTTGACGAAGATCTCAGTGCAAAGGAGGCAGCGACAGATGAGACGCTCGCGGCGGGCGACGCAATTCGCCCGCTCGAGTTCACGGAAGTCATCGTGCAGCTCGGCGGGATCGTTCACAAGGCACATCCGACCAGCGCATTGACGGGGCTGAAGATCACCGCGGCCGCCTTTGGCGCGTTGCTCGACATCTACGCTGCACCGAACTCCGAGAATCCTGCCGGCATGTGCGATGACCTGGCCGCGTTCCGGCGCCTCTTCGCGCAGATCATCGAAGGCGGTGCGCGATGACGACTGCCCGCATGGAAGCGACGCCCGTCGCAGTCGACCGCCGCAACGCTCCGCCGATGCCTCTCAATGAATACGTGACCCGGGAGCTGCGGAGTCTCGGGCGGGAGTTCGTTATTGTCGCTGCTGTTGTCGCCATCGCGATGACCTTGCTGGTTCTGGGAGGCGTGCGATGACGGCAGCGAAAGTGGAGTCTATTGCCGAGCGCGGCCATAAGCCGGCGGCTGTGGAAGTTGTGCAGTCGATCTCGGTCGAGCAACTGCGCGTCGCTCCCTGGAACGCGCGCAAGACGTTCGACGCTGCAGCGATCAGTGAGCTGACAGCTTCGATCGAAAAGCAGGGCGTGCTGGTTCCCTTGCTGGTTCGGCCGATCGAAGTGAATGGTGGTCTGGCCTTTGAGATTGTCGCCGGACATCGTCGTTATCGCGCGGTACAGAAGCTGAACTGGAAAGCTGTTTCGTGCGTGGTACGCGAGATGACGGGCGACGAGGCACGCGAGATCGGCCTGGTCGACAATTTGCAGCGCGAGGATGTGCCGGCGCTCGAGGAGGCCGATGCCTACGCCGAGCTGCAGAAGCGCCTCGGCACCTCGGCGGCGATCGCGGCGCGCGTGGGCAAGGAAGCATCGTACGTTGCGCGGCGGCTGCAGCTGGTAAGCCTGGGCGAGAATCCGCGCAAGGCGCTGGCGGAGCGGCTCATCACCGTTGATCATGCGCTTCTGCTGGCGCGGCTTGGCGAGAGCGATCAGAACGAACATCTGAAGTGGTGCCTCGATACGAATGCTGGCGTCAAGACGACGGTCGAGGAGGTGGTCGACGAGTCGGCCAAGCGGGTGAAGGAGGCCAGCGGCGGCCGTCACTTCGGCTACTGGGAACCGCAGTCGGTTCTCGATCTGAAGGATCACATCGAGAGCTATGCGGGGCGGCTGCTTTCGCGCGCGCCCTGGAAGCTGGACGATGCGGAGCTGGTGCCGGCGGCCGGCGCGTGCGAGGGCTGCCCTTCGAACACGAAGTCAAACCGCACGCTCTTCGACGACCTGGCGATCGACAAAGCTACCTGCGCGAACTCGACATGCTTTGAGTCGAAACGTGTGGCGTTTGTCGTGATCGCTCTCGGCAAGGCGGCGGAGGTTGGCGAGTCAGATGGAGTGATGATCTCGTGGAAACCGAGCGAGGCTGCACCGCGCATGGCTAAAGATGGCAGCGGGCCGAACCTCACTGCGGTGCTGCGCAGGGGCCAGTGGATCGAGGCGAAGAAGGATAGCTGCGCGCACGTGCGCAAGGCGGCCACCGTCGACTGGAGCGACGCCGGCGATCGCGGTTATATGGGCGGTGGCGGCAAATTGCGCAAGCCTGGCGAGGTGCTGTTGGTGTGCGTACAGCCGAAGTGCAAGGTACACGCGAAGGCCTACGAGACGCGCGCCAAACGCTCGAATGGCGGATACGATCCAAAGGCTGAGGAAGAGAAGCGCGAGAAGATGCGGCTCGCCGCGATCGCGGAGACGAAGATCCGCGTGGCTGTCGCCTCGGCAGCGATCGAGAAGATCACGAAGCTGCCGGCTGAGGTGCTGCGCGCCATTGTGCTCAAGGCTGCGCGCCATTGCCACGAGCGCGAGCTCGCCGTCATCCTGCCCGGTTTCCAGAAGAAACTTGAGACGGCGAAGGTTGACTCGGCTGACTTCGCGAAAGCTGCGGCGCTCGTGTCGATTGAACAGCTCACAGCATGGCAGCATGGCAGCGCGCAGGAAGGGCGTGCGTCGTTCCAGGCATCGGCGAAGCGGCTCGGGTACGCCGACGTGGAGAAGGCCTGGAAGATGCTCGCGCCGAAGGTTGAGAAGAAGCCGCTGCTCTCGGCAGACGTGAAGAAGCGCATCGCAGAGGCGCAGAGGAAGCGCTGGGCGCTGGCTGCGAAGAAGAAGGGCGGCCGCAAATGAACCACGTTGTGCTTGCCCAGGAAATCTATCGGCGATCTCTAGTTCTGCGCGAGGCCCGCGAACGCCCGCTCACGGTGGGCGAACTGGCCGATGACGGTGAGCTGCTCTTCGTGCTGGCGCGGATTGTGGCCGGCGCGGATATGGCGAAGGCGTTCGGCGCGCCTGGCGATTGGGGGTATGAGCACCCGATCGGAAAAGCGCTGCATGCGGATCCGCCTGCAGGAGTTCCAAAATGAGCACACCTGTCCCTGGCACCTGCCGGTACTGCGGATGTCAGGGCGAGGCGTGCACGCTTCCGAATGGCGACAAGTGCGGGTGGGTCGATGAGAGCCGAGTCGTATGCAACGCGCCTGGCTGTCAGCGTGCGGAGCTGGCGCGGGTGAAGTCGACGAAGACGTCCGACGTTTACGAGCGGTTGAAGGAGAAGTACCGGGGCTGGGGATACGGGGCCATCCAGATCGAGGAGCGGAGGCGGCGGCAACGAGAGCGTCGCCGAAGACGGAGGAGAGCGGCATGAGTGGACGGGCAATGGTGGTCAGGGATCGGGAATCGTCGCCACGGGGCAGCTATGGCCCGGCGGTGATCTGCAATGTACCGGGCTGCGGGCGCACGATCTGGGGCGGGCGCGATGGGATGTGCGTGGAGTGCGCCGGCATGGATCAGCAGTATCAGGATGAGTGGTACAGCGCGCAGGCCGAGAAGAGACGGCAGATCGCGACGCGGCTCCAGAACGCCGCCTGGCTGCTTGCGTTTGTGTTTGCGATGAGCTGGCTCGGGTATGAGATCTGGCCGTATGTCTGGATGATTTGGCAGCTGTGGTTTTAGGGGCACGCGATGAAGTTCTTTGAGAAAGAGCGACCGCAGATCTTCATTCACACCGCGCGGTTCAAGCGCGATAAGAAGACCGGCCGGCGGATCTGGCAGTTCACGCTGATCGTGACCTTCACGGCTGAGTTCGCGAAGAGCTGCGACGTGTCGATCGCTGAGGCCTGGAAGTACATCACGAAGCGCGATGCGGTGGCCATCGAAGTTCTGATTGCGAGCGTGGCGTTTGGCTGCTCGATCGATTTCTTCGCGCAGATCGACGACGCGGATCCGGCGCTGCATCTCGATGGCGTCGACCTGGCCGGGCTGCGCATGACGCGCGAGAAGAATGTCGTCGAGTTCTGGTTTGCGGGCGAACACGAGAACAACGACAGCCTGCACGCGTTCATGAAGAAGTTTGCCTACACGCGCTGCTGGGCGCAGTTCTCGCCGGAGCAAGCTGACCTGGCGCTGAAACCGGGGAAGAAGTAGATGCCGCTATACGCCAAGCCGGGAGAACGGCAATACGACGGGGCGATCGCTTTTCCTGGGATCGTGTATTGCGCTGATTGTCGGGCACCAATCTTGGATACGGAGATGCACCGGCGAGCGCATCGCGAAAGGGTTCACGCGGCAAAGGTCGAACTGCAGCGTCTTCCGACTACCGGATCTCTCGATACGCGCAAAGAACGTGTCGAACGCAGACGAGGCCGGATCGGTGAGGTCGAGGTTCTATGCGCGGGGTGCAGCGAAAGCAATTGTTTGGCGTGCGACGGTGGCGAATGTCGGTGCGTGTGCTCTCTTGAGCTGGATGAAATCCGACATCCGACGCGGAGGGCTTGCTGGTGAGGAAACCTCCGGACTGGTCGAAGACGGGCACCGTGGTCGGATACGCCGACAACCTGTGCAAGCAGGCAGGAGCGCTTTTGGTGCTGGTGATCTGTCCGCATCGCTCGGTGTTCAGTGTGGCGCCGGATTGTTCGCCGGCGGAAGCGCAGCGCCTGGTCGAGCAGTATGTGCCGCGGCTGGCTGAGCGCGAAAACCTGAAGCGTAAAGGCGAGGCCAAGGATACGCGCCTGGTCTATGAGGGGAATCCGGATGCCGACGACTGTTGACCGACCATGCAGGACGCAGCTCCCTGGTGATGGGGATGCGCGCCCGCAATGTATCTGTGGGCACCAGAAGCATCGCGGCCGTTGCGGGAAGCCGCGCTACGCGTCGACGGACCTATGCCAGTGCGAAGAGTTCATCGACGTGGGGCTTACAGCGCAGGAAGGGGCTTGTTTGTGAGGAGAAGGAAGCCAATGACCGAACCAGAAAAAGTTCTGCAGCCGCTGTGCCGTGAGCTGCCGGAGATGCCCGAGTCGCCGATGGTCGATGAGGACGGAGAAGAATTGTACCGCGGGTTTAACGGTGATATCAGCCAGTCGCCCTTGTATGTGACAGATGGTCATATCCTGCTGCTGGCAAGCGCCATCGATCCGGCGTTTGTAATCACACGCAACGACGATCACTACGCTCGCAAGTACGCGACCGAAGAGAAAATCGGAGTTGTTTGGAAGCCGGCCGAAGCACGCGACGAAGTGATCGCCGATTTTATTGGCGCGACCTATGACGACGACGGCGCCCGGTGGATCGCATTCCTGCGCGACGGGCGTGGCCGCGTACCGGTGGTAAACGCGTATCTGCTGGCCTTCGGCCTTCGCGCCGTTCGTCCTGACGCTCTGACTGTGGATGCAGCTTCTATCAAGGGGCAATGGTTTGACACGTCGGTGGCGTTGCGGCGCGAAGGGAAGCTAGTTGGGCTGCTCATGTCGATGAAGCTCTCTGTGAACGATTTTCCGCAGGTGGACTTTCATGGCGAAGCGGTCAGTCTCTTCAATGCGAGGCAGAGCAAGTGAACGACTGGGGCGCGCGAAGTTGGCGATGGGTGATGGGGTGGCGGGACAGATGGCGCCGGACGCGAGAGCTGCCGGCGGACTATGAGGCGCTGGCGCGGGAGTTCGCGCAGCTGACGGCGCGGTGTCTGGAAAGCGAGCAACAGCTTAATATCCAGCGCAAGGTCGCCTACGAACAGGCACTCGATATTCAGCGCTACGAGCGCGAGCGGCACTCGATGTTGCACGGTGAGCTGCCAGGCCTCACTCCGGGCGAGGGCGAGCGCCTGGCCCTGCTGGCGGAAGAATGCGGCGAGGCTCTGCGTGCGATCGGCAAGATTCAGCGCTACGGCTTCGAGAGTTCCTCGCCGTACACGACCGCGGCGCGTACCAACCGCGGGGATCTCGAACGGGAGCTCGGCAGCCTGCGTGCGGTCATCGGCCTGCTGATCGACGCGCACGATGTGGAGCTGCGCGAGCTGCAGAGCTGGCAGAGAACCAAGAAGTCGGCCTTCGCCAAGTGGACCCTCTACCAGGAGTGCTCACTGCCGCGCGAGGAGCAGCTCACGATGATGCGTGGGATTCAAGAGCGTACGCGGGGTATCGAACGGTGAGTGTTCGGGTCATGGCAGATGTGTGGGACTCAGAGCTCGACGGTGAGACAGCTACGCACGTGATGGCGGTGCTGGCAAACTCGGCCGATGACGACGGGACGAACTGCTTCCCGGGCAATCGGCTGATCGCGCGGCGGGCGCGCGTTTCAGAGCGAACGGTAATTCGAACGATCAAGCACCTGGCAGAGGACGGCTGGCTGTGGATTGTCCAGCGTGGCGGTTCCGGAGCAGGGCATCGGACGGAGTATCGGCTGAACGTGAACCGGCTGCACGAGCAGGCAGAGAGGACGCGCGACGAGGAGCGAGCGCGTAGACAAGGGTGTCACCGTGTCACCCTTCGACAACCACAAGGAAGGGTGACAACCCGACGAAACAAGGGTGACACTGGTGCAGGGAAGGGTGACATTGACGTCGCGCCCTTATTTGTATTACCCGTCATAGACACGTCACCTGGATCCGACACCCCCTACCCCCTCCCACGGGAGGGGGAGCGCGAGTATGAACTTGGCTCGGCTGTTGACCAGGTGTGCTCCGCCCTGGGGATAGCCAACCGGCGCAAGCGTGGGCCGGTGAAGCAGGCGATCGCGATGGCGGCCGAGAAGGGCGAGCTGCCGGCGACGATCGCGCTGTCGATGATCGCCGCAGTGCGCACCCAGGACCAGCTGCACCTCGATCGGAAGCTGAAGTTCAAGTATGGCCTCGAGAAGTTTCTCGGCCTCGGGATCTGGCGTGACGAAAACCGCTGGGCCTGGGACACCGAGGAGCTCGATCGCCAGGCTCAAGCGAGGGTGGGCAGCCGATGATCCGCTTTGTGGCGATTGCAAATCTGCGCGGGCCGATCGCGGACCAGGTGCTGGGCGAAGCTGACCAGGCGGCTGCGCTCGCGAGCTATGAGCGTGGCAGGCATGAACCCTGCGAGCCGGTGGTGTGGATCTCAGGCAGGCCGCTGGTGGCGCCGTACGGCTACAGGCCCAGGCGGAGCGAGCGCTCGCCGCAGATCGCTCTGGCCTTGCGCCGGGCGATGCTTGGGGCCGCGGTTGAGCTCGGCGACGCAGGCGAGAACGCACGCGCACGCAAGCGCATGGTGGGGCGCTGATGGGATCGAAGAGCGGCATTGCTGGCAGCGAGGTCGCGTACAACGCGGAGATCAGCCGTCGGGTGGCGGAGCTGCGTCGGGAAGCAGGGAGCGTACGTCTCGTTGATCTGGCGGTTGCGGCGGGCGTGAGCCAGCAGATGCTCCATGCCTACGAGACGGGCCGCAGTCGCTGGCCGGTGTACAGGCTCAGGCTGATCGCTGATTTCTTCGATGTGGATCTCGCAGAGCTGATGCCGGAGATCGGACGTGGAGCAGAGAAACGTAAAGCGCGTGTGAGGCTGGAGAGGAAGCGCGAGGCTCAAGGGTTGTATGTGGGCCGTCTCTTCCAAGAGCGCGAGGGGTGACTGGTTTGGTTCATCTAGTATGCAAGTTATGTGTGCCGCACAGCGCGAGGAGTGGCATGTTGCTCTAGGATGAAACGCGGTACAGCTTAAAAGAAGTTTTGTAAGACCGCTCCAGCCTGGACTGGGTGACCCGCGGTTAAGCGGTCGTAGTAGACGGGCCAGCCGAACTGCGCCCGATTGCTAAGAAAAGCTAAGGTCAATTGCGGGGAGGTTCCTAGAATCTCCCGACCTTCAACCGGGAACACACACAACATTCAAAATCTCTCATCTGTCGCGATCAATCGCGATGGCAGGAAAACGTCTGCGTCGGCGTGCTGTGAACGTGGAGCGCGTCAGGGTTCTTGCGTCTTCGACGGCGGGGTGGGAAGTCACCCGGCACGTCGACCTCGAGGAAGCGCTGAGGAAGATTGCGCGTCAGGAGTGGCGGGCGATCTGGTACGAGGAGGACGGCGGCCTGGCCGGCGTCGAAATGAAGCCGCCCGTGAAGGCGGACCGACCCACGCGGATCCGCTGCGGGTCGGTCGAGTGTCTGAAGGGCTGGGTGATGATCAAGCGCACCGCGGTTGTCGATCATTCGCCGAAGCCGGTGACGGTGAGTGTACGGCTGAAGCTGTTTCTCGATAGTTCGCAAACGAAGTTTCGCAAGGTGTCGGCGGAGATGGCGCTGAGGAAGATTGCGCTCAGCCAGTGGAAGGCGATCTGGTACGAGAGTGGTGAGCTGGCGGGCGTCGCGGCGCTCTGATGGGAGCACAGTGAGGCTTGCACGGGATGCCCGACAATCACGATGATGAGCAGGCTGGACGCAGAGCGCAGGACAGGGAACTCGGGTACCTACGCCAGGACCTCGACGCCAAACATAATCAGAACCGCAAAGATATTCACGACGTCCGGAACAAGTTCCAGAGTCTACTGCTCGAATTTGTCCAGATGCAGAGCAAAGTCAAGCCACTTCTCGACAACGGACAGCCAGGGCTGATCAGCAAAATGAGCGCCAAGCTAGATCAGCTGCTGGACGAGATCAATGAGGTACGAGTTTCGCAGGCGCAGGCGAAGTCTACCGATGAAGGGCGACGCGATGAGGGCAACTGGTGGCGCGATGCCATCAAGGCATTGATCGTCGGCGGCGCTGTTGCGCTGGCCTCGCATTTCTGGAAGTAATCAAGCTCTCGCAACACGAGAGAACCAAGGCAACTTGGGGCGGCTTCCTTGCCGGGGCCGCCCCTTTTTGGAGTTCATATGCAATCCAGCTACCAGACCAGGCTCCAGTACAGCGAGCTTGAGAAGGACCTCGACCAGTGGCACCCGAACTTCGGACCGAACATCGACTCCGACTCGCCGGACAAGATGCTGGTTTCGACGGCCTACGACGGAAGCCTCCAGATCGACAACGTCTCCTGCGTCAACGTCACGAAACCTGGTGGCGGCCTGGCGTCGCGCAAGCTTGCTTATGACTCCCGCATGGCCAAGCTTCCGTACTCGGGCCTGGATCTCGAGTTCATGCTCGTCTCTGGAAACTTCGGACGCATCGAGGTCGACCGCAAGGACGTTTCCTTTGGGCCATCGTCAGGCAATCCGACGCCCGCCAACACCGACGACTACAGCAGCCAGCTCAACGGCTCGCTGAAGTGGGCGCATCAGATCGACGATGCGACCCGCAAGTGGGCGCCGCCCTATGGGTACATTCCCAGCTGCTTTAAAAACGGCGCGCCGATGATGCAGTGGATCAGGTTCTCGGCCAGGTTCTACACCGACTACGCACACAACACGTTTTCTTATCGGTCGATCGCCATCGGGGACGACTCGCCCTTCAACATCGTCGATGGTGGAGGCAAGCCTCTGGCTATCGCGCGGATGAATTCAAACTGGAGTCCGGTGATCGACATCCAGCTTCAGTCGAAGGCCTTCACCCTCGGCGTGCTGGTGTTCCGGGCCCGAAACATCTCAGTAAGCTTCAGCGACGCAGAACTCCGATGACGAGCTTTGAACGAGAGCGAGTGATTGCGGCATGCCGGAACTATGGGCCGGAGCTCAACGTAGCACAGGGGCTCGACGGCGTGGGTGTGGCCCTCGCGATCGCGAGCAATGAATCGAGTGTGGGCGCGAACTGTGGACCGCGGCACGAGCCTGGCTACGACGTCGACGGCGCGATCTGGCGTAACTCGGCACTGCAGCAGAAGCTGGTCACTGAGTTCGGACCGGCAGCGGCCTGCTCCTATGGGCCCTGGCAGATGATGTTCATCAACTTCGAGCACGGCATCAGCCCTTCGGATCTGTTGTCGGATCTCGATCTGTGCGCGCGCAACTTCGTGAAGTTCTTTAACGGGTATGTGATCACTACGCGCAAGGCAGTTTCGCTCGGCGATATCGGCCAGGTGTGGAACGCCGGGCATGTGAGGGCGATTCCTTCGCCCGATGTCGAACGGTATTGCGAGCACCTGGCCACGGCGTACGCCCAGTTTGCGTCCCCGAAAGCATGAAGAGGGCACCGATGACGATTCGCTTCGATGGCAAGAACTGGGCGATCGGATTCCTGATCTGCTTCGACTTGTTGTTTCTTGGCCTGGGGATCGTCTTCCGGTTGAGGCCGGCAACTGCCGAACTCGGCAAAGACCTCTGGGGAATCTTTCTCATGGTCAATGGCGGCCTGTTTCTGATCCTCAACAGCGCCGGCAAGCAGCAGGCGGGGATCGACGTACCGGCGGGAACCGATATGTCGAAGACGGAGACGACGCAGCGTCTCGAGGTCACGACGAAGCCGGACCCTACACAGTCGCAATCGAACCAATGAAGGAGGAGCTCGTGGGCTTCAAATCATTTCTCTCATCGATCGGTCACGGTGCAGTGACCGTGCTCAAGTACGTCGCCAGCCCAGCGGGGCAGAAGACGGTGCAGGTGGCGGAAGGCGCCGCGGTCACTATCGGCACGCTGGCCGGCGGTCCAGGCCTCGGCGCCGGCATCGCGGGCATCGAGCTGTTGATCAACAAAGCATTCACGGGTGTGATCAGCATGGAGGCCACGGCTGCAGCGCTGGGCGCGCAGTCTGGTACTGGGGTGCAGAAGGGCGCGGCTGTGGCTGCTGCTCTGAGTCCACAGGTGGAGAAGCTGCTCAAGGATCTCGGGTACGACAATCCGACTGCGGACCAGGTCGAGTTGATTGCGGATAAGGTAACGCAGAGCATCGCGGATATCGTGAACACGATTCCTCCGCCGGCTGCGATCGCGGCGCTACCTGAACCTGCTGCAGCTCCAGTAGCCGCTGCGGTGACGGCAGCAGCTGCGACCACAGGCATGCAGGTCGGCCCGCGTGCTTGATCACTACCCAGGCGACGTGACTCGGTCCTCGGGGGTTCCGCGGATCCGTGTGCGCTTCGTCGCCGGCGGAGGCTTTGTTGGTGGCTCGATTCGCTGGGTCACTAACTCCCTCTTCCAGCATGTTGAGTTCGGCACGCCCGAGAACACTTGGATCGGCGCACATGCGCAGGGCGGGATCCTCGAGCGGCCGGCCGACTATGCGCAATACGCACGCCAGTACGTCTATGACGTGCCTTGCACGGAGTCGCAGCTCGAGCAGCTGATGATCTGGGCGCGCAAGCAGATCGGCATCAAGTACAACTACTCCGATATCGTCGGCCTGCTGATCCGGAAGCGGAAGTGGACGACACCGAACCGCTTCATCTGTTCGCAGTTCTGTACGCTGGGCTTGCTCGAGATCTTCGGAGCTCCGCGGGTTTTGAATGTGCTCGGCGACTATGCGTATCTGGTCACGCCGGAAACGCTCCACCTCAGCCCGCTGTTCGTGGGGCGGCTGGTAACGAAGAAGGGCTAAACGGAGGTTGTGGTGGGTGACAATCACTTCACTATCGGACTGGCTTTGCTTATCTCTGTGGTCGGCTTCCTGATGTATCTGCTGGCCCGGCCAACGCAGGCGAAACTCTCTGCGATCGGCATGACGATGTTCTGGGTGGGGCTGCTCGCCTTCCTGCTGGGCGGCGGCAATCACATCTTCTACAGGATCTGAGATTGATCTTCGCCCTGGGTGGGGACTCCGGGCGAAGCATGGTAGCCGGATCCGCGTCTCTTGGCCTCCTGAGGGCGTGGATCTGGCTCTGCACTTTTGAAACGCAATGGATGACCAGGCCGCACGGGAAGTGGTCGCGATGCAGTTCGCCGGCGGGATGTCGATCGCGCGTCTGGCTGAAGAGTGGGACCGGGATCCGGAGTGGGTTGAGGAAGCGATCCGCCAGGCGCTGCTCGCGACAATCCCGGAGCGGGATGGCGGGCTGAAGGTTCCGCGATCGCTGGCCAGAGCCGAGCGCAGTGAGGAGCTTGAGGCGGTAAAGGCAGCGCAGAGCACGTTGGAGTTTGAGTGATGACACCGAAGCAGGCCATCTTCATCGGCGAATATGTGATCGACGGCAATGCTACGCGTGCTGCGATCGCTGCTGGTGTGCCTGAGAAGAGTGCGTCTGTCACGGCGTCACGGTGGCTCAAGGACAAGAAGATCGCAAACGTGATCGCGGTGCGCCAGGAGCTGCGCGCCAAGCGCCTCGAGATCACCGCTGACCATGTGCTGAAGGGACTCGCGCAGCTGGCCTTCTATGACATCCGCGATCTGTTTGACGAACGCGGGAACCTCAAAAAGATCGCCGAGCTCGACGACGTCTCCCGCGCGGCGATCGCCGGCATCGATGTGTCGGGCAAGAAGACGATCACCAAGATCAAGCTGGCTGATCGAGGACAGAACCTCGAGCGCCTGGGCCGCTACTTCAAGCTGTTTACTGATCGCAACGAGATCGACGGAAAGCTTGTGGTCGACGACCAGCTGAGCGACGAGGAGCGCGCTCTGCGGATCGCGGTGCTCTTGAATGCGGCCAAGTCTCGCAAGCAGCAAACCGGGAAGCATGCAAAGTGACATCGACGCCGAGCTGCTTTCGTACCTGACACCGGAGGAGCGCGCCGAGCTCGATGGCCTGCTGGCGTCAGACGCTGCTATCTGGCGTGCGCTTCCCGGGCCGCAGTCCGAGGCCTACGTATCGGAAGCCGACATCGTCGGATACGGAGGAGCTGCCGGCGGAGGCAAGACGGATCTGGCGTGCGGCAAGAGCCTCACGCAGCATCGCAAGGTGGGAATCTTCCGCCTCAACGGTACGGAGCTCACCAGCTTCGTCGATCGGTTCGCCGATCTGATTGGCAACCGGCTCGGCTACAACGGCAAGGACAGCATCTGGCGCACCAGGCGTGCGGATGGCGTGAAGGTGCAGATTGAGTTTGGCTCGTTCCCGAATCTGGGCGACGAGAAGAAGTACCAGGGCCGGCCGCACGATCTGCTGGTGTTCGATGAAGCGGCCAATATGCGCGAGTCGCAGGTGCGCTTCCTGATCGGCTGGCTGCGCACCACGGTGACCTCGCAAAGGTGTCAGGCGCTGTTGACGTTCAATCCGCCGACCACGGTCGAGGGCCGATGGATCATCGCATTCTTCGCACCATGGCTCGACAAGAAGAATCCCAATCCGGCCAGGCCTGGCGAACTGCGCTGGTTCGCAACCATCAAGGGTAAAGACATCGAGGTTCCCGATCGGCGCCCGTTCATCCTCGTGAATGACAAGCCGGTGTATGAGTTCGACGCAAAGAAACAGGTGCCGACCGACATCATCACGCCGCTCTCGCGAACCTTCATTCCTTCACGCATCACCGACAACCCGTACCTCTTGGGGACCGGATACATGGCAACTTTGCAGGCAATGCCTGAACCGCTCAGATCGCAGATGCTCTACGGAGACTTCTCTGCCGGCGTCAAGGATGATCCCTGGCAGGTGTGCCCGACGGCGTGGGTCGAAGCTGCGATGGCGCGCTGGAAGAGGAAGGACGCGCCAGGCAAGATGCAGAGCCTGGGCGTCGATGTGGCTCTCGGCGGTGATGACAACACGGTGATCGCGCAGCGCTATGACGCACTCTGGTTCGATGAGCCGATCGCATACCCGGGTGAGAAGTGCCCGGATGGACCTACAGTGGCCGGCTACATCGTCGCGGCGACGCGGGATGGATCTCCGCAACACCTTGATCTGTTCGGCGTTGGCGCCAAGCCCTACGGACACCTGATGGACATGCGCCAGGATGTGATCGGCGTCGACATGGGTGCGCAGTGTTTTGAGTCGGACGAGAATCGCGCGATGGGCTTCTTCAATGTCCGATCCATGCTGGTGTGGCGCATGCGGGAAGCGCTCGATCCGAACAAGAAGAACGGCATCGCGCTGCCGGAGTCGAAGATTCTGCTTTCGGAGCTGTGCGCCTACACCTGGGAACCGGTGGTGCTGCGCGGCAAGACGGTGATCAAGGTCGCCGGCCGCGAAGCCATCATCGACAAGATCGGCCACTCGCCAGACTATGCGACGGCTTACATCCTGGCCAACATGGACACGCCGCGCAGCCAGCTCTACAGCGGGATGCGCGAGGCGCGCAAGAGCACGCAGGATTACGACCCGTACGCGAGGATCTGACGTGCTGAGCTGGATCGTTTATGACGTGTTGAACGTGGTCGTTAAGTGCACTGCCGCGGAGATCTTCGACCATCCGGATGGTCCTGGCCTGATCGCCGAGTATGCCGAGGAGTGCGGCAACGCGCTGGTGGGGACGCCGGCGCCACAGCGCGACCGCTACGAGAATCTCGAGGCCTGCGGAATGGGCCAGTGCTTCGCGGCAATCAGAGGCGGCAAGGATCTGGTAGGGTTTGCGTTTGTGCTGGTGACCGTTGTGCCGCATTACGACGTGAAGCTGGCAGCCGTCGAGAGTGTGTTCGTAACGAAGAGTGCGCACTGCGGGGCGGTGCTGATGACCAGGCTGAACGAGTACGCCGTCAAGATGGGCTGCGCAACGATCTTCTACACCGCGCCGGTTGGCAGTCGCTTGGCGCGTCTCTTGTTTCTCTGTGCGGATGAGTACACGCACACCAGTCATGTGTTTTCGAGGCGGCTCAATTGAATGCTCTGACGATTCCGAGTGCATTTCTGCCGGCGACGACGCCGGAGATGCTCTTGGCGCTTGCCGAGTACGAGAGCAGGGTTATCGGTCAGGAGCCGGTCGAGGTGCCGACCGAGCATGTGCTTCACGCCGGCATGTATGCACGCACCATCGCAATGCCGGTGGGGATGGTGCTCTCAGGCGCGCTGATCAAGCGGCCGACGCTGGTGACCGTGACGGGATCCGCGGCGGTGCTGGTGGGCCAGGAGTGGCTCAAGCTCGACGGCTACAACGTGGTGCCAGGCGATGCGGGCCGCAAGGCGCTGTTCGTCTCCTACTCGCCGGTGATCATCACGACGGTGTTTCCGACCGAGGCCAAGACGGTGGAAGAAGCGGAAGCCGAACTCACCGATGACGCCGATCGGCTGCTCAGCCGGCGGCAGAACGCAAACACAGTGCTCATTACGGAGGAGCAGCAATGTCGGCAGCTCTAACCATCGCAACCATTGCGACTGCGGCCGCGGCCGTGGGCTCGACTGGATACGGCATCTACAGCGGCCAGAAGCAGCAGGCGAACCAGAAGAAGGCCTTGAAGCAGCAGAACACTGCGCAGCAGACAGCCGAAGCCAACGCGCTCTCGACTGAGCGCAAAGCGGAGACGGCGTCGAATGCCGTCAATCAGAAGACTCCGAATGTGGCGGCGATCCTGGCGCGGGCTGCGACGCTCGGCTCGAATGGCATCTCGAGCACGATGCTCACCGGGCCAGGCGGCGTGGGTACCGGCAGTCTCAACCTGGGCAAGTCGTCGCTGTTGGGGAGCTGAACGAATGGCTGACTTTTCGAAGACGCGTACGGATCTGGTGAACACCTGGGGGCAGCTCAAAAACGAGCGCTCGAGCTGGTGGTCGCAGTGGCAGGAGATCTCGAATTACATCATCCCCTGGGGCGGACGATTCTTTCGCCAGGACCGCGACAAGGGACACCGCCGCGGCAATCAGATCTACGACAACACCGGGATCCGGGCGCTGAAGACCCTCGGCGCAGGCCTGATGGCTGGCGCCACCTCGCCGGCGCGGCCGTGGTTCCGCCTGGGCACACATGATCCTGCGTTGAACAATGCGCAGCCGGTCAAGCTCTGGCTCTCCGATGTGGGCGAGCGGATGCACGCTGTCTTTCAGAAGTCGAACACCTATCGCGCGCTGCACTCGGTCTACCACGAGCTGGGCGCCTTCGGCACCGCGGCCTCGATCATCCTGCCGAACTTCAACACGGTGATCCATCAGACCGCGCTGACATGCGGCGAGTATGCGATCGCGACCAATCCTGAGGGAGAGGTCGACACGCTCTATCGCGAGTTTGAGATGAGGGTGTCCGAGATGATCAAGGAGTTCGGCCGCGATGCGTGCTCCTCGACCGTGAAGTCGCTCTACGACCAGGGCAACAATCAGGCGTGGATCCCGGTGATCCATGCGATCGAGCCGCGCTATTATCGCGATCCCACGAAGCGCGATGTGCGCAACATGAAGTGGGGTAGCTATTACTTCGAGCTGGGCGGCGACTCTAACAAGGCCCTGCGCGAGACCGGCTTCAATCAGTTCCCCGGCGTGGCGCCCAGGTGGGATGTTTCCGGCGGCGATATCTACGGCAACTCGCCAGGCATGGAAGCGCTCGGCGACGTCAAGCAGCTGCAGCACGAGCAGTTGCGCAAAGCGCAGGGCATCGACTACCAGACGAAGCCTCCGCTGCAGATGCCGACGGAGATGAAGAATCGCGAAGTGGATGCGATGCCGGGCGGGATCACCTACGTTGCGGGCGGCCAGAACCAGAAGATCGAGTCGCTCTTCAACGTCAGACTCGATCTGCAGTATCTGATCGAAGACATCCGCGAAGTGCAAGGCCGGATCAACCAGAGCTTCTTTAAGGACATCTTCCTGATGTTCGAAAGCATGGAAGATCCGAACATGACGGCGACCGAAGTGGCCGCGCGCCAGGAAGAGAAGATGCTCATGCTCGGACCGGTGCTCGAGCGGCTGGACAATGAGCTGCTCTACCCGCTGATCGAGGTCACCTTCACGCACATGATCGAGATGGGCGCCATTCCTCCTCCGCCGCAGGAGCTCGTTGGCATGGATCTCGCCGTCGAGTTTGTGTCGGTGCTGGCGCAGGCTCAGCGCGCGGTCGGCACCAACTCTGTCGACAGGTTCGTGGGATCGCTGGGATCGGTGGCAGGGCTCAAGCCGGAAGTGCTCGACAAGTTCGATTCCGATGCCTGGGCCGACAAGTACTCCGACATGCTGGGCGTCGATCCGGCGTTGATTATTTCGGGCAACCAGGTCGCCGTGGTTCGCCAGGCGCGTGCCAAGGCGCAGGCTGCACAGCAGTCGGCCGCGGTCGCAGAGCAGGCGAGCGGCGCAGCAAAGAACTTTGCGCAGGCCGGCCAAGCTACTCAGGGCGGCGGTCCTGGCTCGGACGTGATGAACATGTTCAGCGGCTATCAATCACCAGGACCAACGGAGGTGCAGTAAATGACAACGCCAATTATGAGGTTCTTCGACTACGACCATCTTCCCGAGAAGCTGCAGAAGGTATCGAAGCCGATCGCGGAACTCGCGCAGCAAATGGATCTCGAGCTGCCCGATGGTGCGGAGAAATCCGCAGGCCTGCGCAAGCTGCTCGAGGCTAAGGACTGCTTCGTGCGCGCAGAGCTGGCGGGAAGGCCGCAGTAGATGGCGATCGTCACGGCGTTCACGGACGACGAGCTCGCCGCGCACGCCAAGGGCTACGGCGAACGGTTCGACGTCTACGTCGACATCGATGCACCGATCATGATCAGGGCCGAGGATTATGCGCGGCTGGTGGCGTGGTGCGAGCCGTACATGGCTCGGCGCCATGAAGTGCAGGGCGCGGTGTCCTTTCACTTCGTCCTAGATCCCGACCAGGTCGTGATCGAACGCGTGTACGTGATGGGCAGCAACTCGCAATCGTTCAGGTCAACCTGCCTGATGGATCACGAGGACATGCTCAAACAGATGCAGGCCGACTACCCGGACCGCACCCAGTTCATGTCGAACGAGGTGGGCTGGTGGCACCTGCATCCGGCCTACTATCCATCGCTCTCGGTTGGCGATGTGGAGGAATGCCGGCAGACGCTGCGCGATGCGGGCTCGCACGACACGAAAATCCTGCACCTGCTGATGTACGGGGATCCGCGCGGCGGCTATCAGCTGAGCGGCTATCTGATCGGGCTCGAAGAAGTAAACCGGCTCCCGGTTCGTATCGCGGAATCTTGAAATCTTGAAAGGAACGCATCCCATGAAACGATTCGCACTTCTCTGTCTGCTGTCTGTCCTGGCGGCGATCGCCATGCCGGCACAGACGACGCCTGCACCTGGAACCTCGGCCTCGCTGGCCTGGCAGCCGCTCTCTGCAACCAACATCCCCTACGGATTTCGGATCTACGCGATCGCGCTCTCCTCGACGCAGACCGCATGTCCTGCCTTCTCGAAGACCACCTGGAAGCTGCAGCAGGACTCGCTCAGCTCGACGACGCTAGCCTGGAAGCTGTCCGGTGTCCTCACCGCCGGCGTCACCTATTGCTTCGCGATCACCTCCTACAACACCAACAACGGCCTACTGGAGAGCGGAGCTTCGAATCTGCTATTGCTGCCGGACCCTACGCAGGGGGGAGGAGACCCCACCACAAGCATTCCTCCGTCCCCCTTAGGGCTGCAGGGAACCCGCCAATAGAGCTGGCGGGACTGCGCTTCTGATCCTCGACGTTGGCTCGGCGTGGAGGAAGCTCCAACTTCCGAGAGCGCTTGGGCAACACGACGCCACTGAAACGGAGGCCCTGTTTGTTTCGAAGGCCCACGGATCGGCGGCTAGGCTTGAATGCCGGTAGTTCTATGGAAACGGTTCTACCGGCCTTTTTTAAAACGTTGTGAGAAGGAGTGAAAACCGTGACAACAAGCCTGATCAATATGGAGATGTCGAAGGAAGAGGCCAAGGAGTACAACAACGGGCCGTCTGAATCCGAAGCTCCGAAGTATCCCTGGGGACTTTGCATCCAGCTCAACGATGAGTCTCTGAAGAAGCTGGGCGTCGACAAGCTGCCGCAGGCCGGCACCGAGGTCACGCTCATCGCTAAGGCTCAGGTCAGCCGCGTCGGCGAGAACCAGACCCAGGGCGGCGAGAGTGAAGCGTCGATGGAGCTGCAGATCACCGACATGACGATGTCAACCGGAGCGGACGATCTGCTCTCGAAGCTCTACGACGGCAAGTAAGTCAACCCTCGCAACAATTCCTACTCGCAACTGAACGGAGAACACTCGATGAGGAGATATCTAGTCTTCCTCTTGGCGGCGGTGTGCGCGATCGGCGCCGGCGCGCAGAACGGCATCATTCACGGCAATGGCGACCCGCGCACGCTGCACCCTGCGCCGAACTGCGCGTCGAGCCGCTTCTACGTCGACGACTCCACGCAGGATATGTACCAGGCCAACCGGGGATCGCCATGTGTGTGGGCGCCCGCCGGCGATGCGGCGAACCTGCCCGGTGTTGCGTCCGATGGCGCGGACGGGATTGCGGTAGCCGGCGGGTTTGTCGGCCAATCTTCTCAGGGGGAACTGAACGGAGCAAAGTTTGCGTCACCGGAAGCGGCCGTCACTGCGGCGTGCGCAGGCAGTCACGCGGTCTACTTCCCTGCTGGCGTTTATTCAACGACAGGCCTAGCGGTTTGTTCAGGCCTTAAAATTCGCTGTTCTTCGAGCGATTTACTTGGTGCGCAAGGCGTGACTTTTCAGGTCACCGGGGCAAACTGGGGCCTCTTTAACCCGAATGCTTCCCTGACCAGCGGTACCAATTCGGTGCGCAACCTATCGGTGACGGATTGCAATTTCGATATCTCTGCTAACCCTTCCGCGCTCGGAGCATGGACTACGAAGGGGATTTCCTGGTCAAGCTTCGTCGGCAACAGCATCACCACGAACAACAATCCGAATCCGGCCATCACCGAGGATGGGGGAAACTACGCCTTCAACAGCGGGGATTACGACAACACCTTCATCGGCACGAATATCTATAACAAGGGAACGGTGCCGCGCGTAGGTACGGGCTATCTTCTGACTGGCGTTGGCGGCTCGAACAGCAACACGCACGTGGGCGGATCGATCACACGCATGAATACCGTGATCGATGCCGAGAGCGCCAACAACAACATCTTCGATGGGATTGACGCCGAGAACTGGTATCAAACCGGCATCCTGCTAACGTCTGGCGCAGCAGGAAACGCATTCCGGCGCTTCCGGACAGAAACCAACCTATTGCCTTGGGCGGCCAATGCCACCCTGGTCCTTGGACAGCAAAAGGTGGATTCAAACGGCAACATGCAGATCGTCACGACTGCCGGAACAACAGGGGCCACTGTACCTGCATGGGCTCCGGACGTAGTTGATTCGATCACCACAAGTGGCGGTTGCACGATCGTCGGCACCGTAGGTCAAACCGTCCTTCTGACGTCATTTAATAATGGCTCTTCGGCGACGGCCACCGGAACGCTCACTCTTGCTAATACCCTCACCGGAGCATCTTGGGTAATCACTTCGGCGGGAACAGGGGCGACAGCTGCACCGACCTCGGCGACGTGCAGCGCGGGGACCGTCAGCAGCGCAAGCGGAACGGCAGCGCTCACGACTACAGTCGGCACTGTTGGGCAGACCATCTCTGACGGCACGGTCACCTGGACGCTTAGCGTAATTGCACCAACGGACGTGATCGCCACCGGCTCCAATAGCAACCTGGTGGATGTCTATATCTCCGGCTATGAAACCGGCATCGTAGATCAGACGGGAAAGAACACCTATACCAGCCCACAGATTTTCGGTGCGACGGCCACAAATAAAGCTAGAAACGTGGTGATGTGGGGGGCAAACAATAAAGCCGTAAACATCGGAGTCGGCCATACCCCCAACATGGCCGACGGTGCAACCCTGAACGGGAACATCGACGCCACCGGAGAAGTTCAAGGCTCGAAAGCTTTACTAATTTGCAACTCATCCCTAGGCTGTCCGGATACCGGGGGCAGTTACACAAAGATGACTTCGCTTGCCACATCGGCGCGAGCGGTGGTCTTTCCTGATCAGGCTGGCACTGTGTTGCTCTCTGGCAATCCCGCCGCTGTGTCGAGTGTTGCGATTGCAGGCGGAACGCCGATGACCAGCCAAAGCAGCGCCAACAGTCAAATCGTCACATGTCCAACTGGAGGCTCTAGTACCCAGTACTGCGGTGCCGATGGCCTATGGCATAACGCCTTGCCGGGAGGGCCCGTTGCAAGCGTCGCGTCTTCGACCTTTTCAAGCACCTCTGCCACTGGGTTCACGACGTTCTATACGACTGCAGCGGCTGGCAACTATCGAATCTGTGCAGCGGCTGTGGTGACGGTCGCGGGAACAGGAACGGGCACTTTTCAAGCCTTCTTCACTTACACCGGTGATGGGCATACATTCTCCCCGGCCTTAGGCGTGACCATGCTGGTCGCTTCCCAGTGGGTCTCGAATGCAAACGGGGGTACGAATAACTGCTCCGTCTTTTATGCGGACACCGGAACTGGCGTGAGGTGGGACTTCAGTCCGGTCGGATCGGTGACAGGCGCTCCCACGATTCGATATTCGTGGTCGCTCGAGTACCTGAATCCGTAACGACTATGACCAACAACTACGACCCAATCGATATTCGCGGGCAGGAGCTCTCGAAAGAGGAAGCCGATGCTCGCGCACGAGTTCTCCGCGAGACAGAGATCGCTGATGTGAAGTGGCTGATGAGCTCTTTGCGCGGCCGGCGTATGGTGTATCGGCTGCTCGAGACCTCCGGAGTGTTCCGCATTTCCTTCGATCAGAACGCCATGAGAATGGCCTTCAACGAAGGCAGGCGAGACTTCGGCAATGAGCTCTTTCGCGAAGTGATGAACGTGTGTCCGGAGATGTTCCAGGTGATGCAGAGAGAAGCCCGGGACAACAAGGAGCAGCAAGATGGAACCAAACGCGACGGCAACGGCAACCCCAAATCCAAGTGAAGCCGCGGCCTCAGTAGAGGCGCCCGCAACATCGCTGTTGACACAGGTCGACGGCGAAGCGGGCAAGCAGACACCGACTGCAGAGACTCAGACGCCGCCAGCGACTGAGAAGCCCGCAGCAGAGACACCGACGGAAAAGCCGGCGACTGAAAAGCCCGCCGCTGAAACGCCTGCCAAAGTTGCGCCCGAGAAGTACGATTTCAAGGCGCCTGAAGGCATGCAGTTCAATCCCGCGGTGCTTGACGCTTACTCGGGCGTGGCCAAGAAGGCCGGGCTCACGCAGGAAGTGGCGCAGGAACTGATCGACACGGTGACCCCGGCGATTGCCGCGGCCCAGGTCGAGCAGATGAAGGCGACCCACAAAGAGTGGACCGATGCTGCAACCGTCGACACAGAGTTCGGCGGCGAGAAGCTGAAGGAAAACCTCGGAGTGGCTCGCAAGGCTCTCGATGCATTCGGGACGCCGGCACTGCGCACGCTGCTGGATACGACCGGTTTCGGGAATCATCCGGAGGTTCTCCGGCTGCTCTACCGCACCGGCAAGGCGATCAGCGAGGACAGCAAGCTGGTAGTGGGTCAGCGCGGTCGATCGACCGCCAAGCCCGCGACCGCGGTCCTCTATGACAACACCGCCACTGAGGCGAAAGGATAAGGGGAAACATGTCGATCCTTCGACGTTTGTTGCGCGCAGGCGTGCCGCTCAAAGCAGCGCGCGCCTGGGCAAACCTGCCCGCAGTAGCCGGGCACTCCACCCTCATCGATATAGCGAAGTCGCTCGATCCGGATGGCAAGGTCGCAGTTGTGGCCGAGCTTCTGAATCAATCGAACGAGATGATTCGCTACATGAACTTCATCCAGGGCAACCTGCCCACCGGCCACAAGGCTGTGGTGCGCGCAGGCCTGCCCACTGTCACCCTGCGCCGCTTCTATCGTGGCGTCGCGGTGTCGAAATCTGGACGCGCCACGATCGAGGACGTCTGCGCCATGCTCGAGGGTCGGAACGAGATCGACAAGGCCCTGGCTGACCTAAACGGCAACGCGCAGGCCTTCCGTATGTCGGAGAGTCTGGCGTTCATCGAATCGATGAACCAGACCTACGCACAGCAGATGGTGTACGGCGACACCTCCACCAACAAGGACGGCATCCTCGGCCTGGCGCCGCGCTACAACTCGCTTTCTGCGACCAGTGGCGCGAACATCATCTCGGCCGGCGGATCCGGCGCCGACAACACTTCGGTGTGGCTGGTGGTCTGGGGTGCGAACACCGTGACCGGCATCTATCCGAAGGGTTCCCAAGCCGGCCTGGTGCAGGAAGATCTGGGCGTGATCGACGCTTTCGATGCATCGAACAACCGCTTCCGTGCCTATGCGGAACGGTGGGAGTGGAAGTTCGGTCTGCATGTGAAGGACTGGCGGTACGTGGTCCGCATCGCGAACATCGATATCTCGGATCTCGCGGGGCAGACGGGCACGCAGGCCATCACCGCTGCGACCTGGATCAACAAGCTGATGATCAAGGCTCTGGCGCGCATTCCCTCTATGGGCATGGGCGTTGCGACCTTCCTCGCCAGCCGCACCGTGAAAGAGATGCTCTCGATCGGTGCACTCGACAAGAGCCAGAACGCCCTGAGCTTCACCGCGGCAACCGACCAGTACGGCAAGGTGAGCCCGGGATCTGTGGCTGGCCAGGGCACAGGCATCCAGGGCGGGCAGCTGCTCTTCCAGGGCGTCCCTGTTCTGACCGTCGACCAGATCCTCGCCACAGAAGCTGTCGTCAGCTAACTGAGCTTCCCAGACCAGAAACGTCTTTTCAGCCGGGCCGCCAAGCGCGGCCCAGAAGCGAGATACGCAAATGTTGCGAAACCTTCTCGTCAATGCAGTGCTCCTGGCCGCGGTGGTCTGGGGCATGCTCGACAACGAAATCATCTTTGCTGAAGCGCAGGCCGTCACAGCGACCGGCGACACGGCATCGACCAACGTCTACGATTGCGGCGGAGCGAACGGCCAGGGCGACGCCGGCCAGACCGGCGAAAACCTCTGGGTGCAGGCCTTCTGCTCGACCAGTGCCACTTCCGGCGGCAGTGCGACAGTGCAGGCTGTGCTCCAGGATTCTGCCGACAACTCGACCTTCGCCGATGTGATCGCCGGCGCCGTCGTCGCAGTGGCCAGCGTGACCGCAGGCACGGCTCTGCTGCAGGTTCAGCCGCCTCCAGGCATGCGCCGTTACTGGCGGGTGGTCTGGCGCGTGGGCACTGCGGTTCTGACGGCCGGCAAGTTCGATGCTTTCGTGTCGAACACGCTGCAGCGGAACATCGCACGCACCAGCGGTATTCCTGCAATCAGCTAACTCTGGAAAGGTGAGCAGTGGAAGTCTCGGCTGCTCACCTTCCTTTTCAAACCCCATCTTGCTCGTGCTTGTTTGCACGGGCGGAAAGGAACCGATTTTTATGGCACCGAGGAAAAAGGCAGCAGCATCAACCGATCCTGGCGTAATCCAGGTTCGCTCACTGGTCGACCACACTGAGCCCGGCACGCAGATCTATCGCACCGCGGGCGAAGTGTTCCAGCACGCGGGCGATCCCTACAAGCATGTCGAGCTCGATGAGAGCACTGTCGAAGACGACGACGAAGAAGGCTAGCAAAACAGAAGGGCTGAGCGCGCTCTGCTCTTGGCCCTTCGCAAGTTCGAGGATCCGCGAATGAATGACGTCACGATCTGCAATCTGGCTCTGGGGCATCTTGGCGACATCGCCAACGTGAAGAGCATCAATCCTCCGGACCAGTCGGTGCAGGCACAACTCTGCAAGCGCTTCTACCCGGCCGCGCGCAACGCGCTGCTCGAGATGTCGAGCTGGGGATTTGCGACCGTGCGGGCCAAGCTTGCCCAGGTCGGCAATCCGACGCTCGCGATCGCACAGGGCGTGGATCCAGCAGCGACCCAGGGCACCTGGCAGTTTGCTTACGCACTGCCGAACGATGTCATCAACGTGATCTCGGTTCTGCCGGCCGAGGCGATCGACGACTACGAGGCGCGCTTCTGGCCTTTCGATCAGACCTCGTTCCCGCCGTTTCCGCAGGGCTACGTGCCGGTGCCGGGAGCGCTGGCCTATACGCCTCAGCCGTTCGTGATGGAGACGCTGGCCGATGGTACGCAGATCATCCTGACTAATGCGTGCAATGGGGTGTTGCGCTTTACCAGGGCCGTCACCGATACGACCAAGTACTCGCCGCTGTTCTCGCTCGCGCTGAGTCATTTTCTGGCTTCGATGCTGGCGGGGCCGTTGATCAAGGGCGAGACGGGTGCGGCCGAGGCCAAGCAGCAGCTGGCGCTATTCAAGGCCGTCGAAGGATGGGCCGAAGCCAGCGATGCGAATCAGCGCAAGCTGAACATTGAACCGTCGCCGAGCTGGATCCGGGGACGATAGATGGACGCTGAGACGAAAGAGCGCAACTACCGATCGCACAAATGGAAATCGGTGCTGCAGAGCACGCCAAGCGTTTACGAGTGGGTTTGTTACTGCGAGGACTGCGGTTGCGAGAACATGGGCGATCCGGCCGAGTTCCCCGAGCTTGAGTATCCGAACTGCGGATCAGAAGGAGACTAGATGGGATTGCTTGAAGAGCTGCTTCCGAAGTACCGCTGCCACAAGGTCGTGAGCGCGGCAAAGATCGTCAGCTTTGGGGTGAAGCCTGCGCGCGTTCGCTCAGCGGGCCAGGCTCTGATGGTCGAAGTGACGATTCCGAAAACCGATGCGCATCCGTCTGGCGTCACCCGCTTCTGGGTTGAACCCGTCGAAGGCTACTTCGGCAAGCATCGGCCTGAAGTGGGCGGCTACTTTGTTGTGTACGAGGACGGCTATCAATCGTTCTCTCCCGCGAAGGCTTTTGAAGAAGGCTACGCGCTGCTCGAGGAACGGTAGATGGAGCTCCGCACAAAGGATGACCCTGAAGCGAACGGCCGCAAGCCTCAAATCGGCGAGCAGCGCTTTTCTCTGACGTTCCCGCTAGAAGACGGGCAGAGCCTGGTAGTGCACATGGGCAAGGAGAGCATGAACTACTTCGAAAGCTTCCTTGCGCAGATGATGTTTGACGATGCGAAAGACGAAGGCCGCTGATGGCGAACATGCGCACGTACAACCGGAGCTTTGCCGGCGGCCAGATCTCTCCGGAGATGTTCGGCCGCATCGATGATGCCAAGTTTCAGGCTGGCGCGGCCAGGCTGCGCAACTTCATCGCGGCGCCCACCGGCACGGCCGACAATCGGCCCGGCTTCGCGTTTGTCAAGGCGACCAAGTCGAACGGCCAGGCGCGGCTGATCCCCTTCACCTTCTCGCTCAATCAGACGATGGTGATCGAGCTTGGCGATCGCTACGCGCGCTTCCATACCAACGGAGAGACGCTCGAGTACGACCAGGCGGCCATCGATCCGTGGGTCGATCCCTCTCCGGATCTGACCTACACCTACACATCGCCGGCCGTGATCGGCTGGGCGGCGCATGGCCTGGTGACCGGCGATCCGATCCGGTTCTATGTCTACGGCAGCTCGACGCCAGGCGCGGTGCCTGGCGGCCTGCAGCTCGGCTTCACATATACCGTGCGCGTCATCGACGCGAACAGCTTCAACATTCTCGACGCGGCCGGCAACGCTGTGGCCTTCACGCCGCCCTCGAGCGGCGGAGCGGTGACCAGCTATCCGGGCGCGGGATCGCCAGGGGTGTCGTTGAACCTGGCGCCGAATCAATCCTCGACCAGCGTCTCGGGTGTGGCCAGCGGCCTCTCGAATATTCCGGTACCGGGCGGCGTCGTCACTCTCAACGTCAACCTCTCGAGCTCGATCTACCGCTACCAGGGATCGGGCGTCATTCAGGTGCAGTACTCGGCCGACGGCGTCCACTGGGACAGTTTCTATGGATCCAGTGCTTCGTTTACCGGCCTGGTCAGCCACTCGATCCCGCTCACCAATCTCAACCTGCTGCAGCTGCGTCTCTATGCCAGCGGCGGTGCGGGACCGTCGGGCAGCGTCGCGATCTCGGGCAGCATCACTTCGTGGTCTGTCGACGTGCCGACCGGCGCGGCTCCGAGCGGAGCTCCGCTGCGCGCCTATCGCTACTACACGGCGGGCGATTCCGTTTCCTTTGGTGGCCATTTCTACGCGTCGATCAAAACGGATTCTGGCGGTCTCACTGAGCCTGGCACCGATGCAACTATCTGGGCGATGCTGCCTGACGACGGAACGTACGAGATCCCGACGCCCTATGCGGTCGCGGATCTGTTTGGGATCCGTTACGCGCAGTCGGCTGACGTGCTCACGCTTGTCCATCCGAACTATCCGCCGGCAGAGCTGCGCCGGCTCTCGGCCACAGCGTGGAGTCTGACCGATATCAACTTTGGGCCGGCGCTGGCAACGCCTCTCGGCATCAGCGTGACTGCGAAGCCCGGGTTCCTTGTCCAGATTTTGACGATCTCGGCCGCGAATCCTGCGCTCATTACGACCGTCTCCAATCACACCCTGGCCATGGGCGACGGCATCTACCTTGCCAACCTGACCGCGACGATCGGCGGCGTCGATGTTGAGCTTGACGGCTTCTATATGGTGCAGAAGATTCCCGTCGACGGCTCAGGCAACCTGATCCCGAACGAGCTCTATCTGGCCGACTACAGCGGCAACAACTTCGACTCGACAGGCTGGAGTGGCCATCATGCGACCGATGGCGCGAAACCAATCACCATCCAGTTCGGCACCAGAATCTTCAACATCAACAACGAGTACGCTGTCCAGGCCTTCAAGGCCGACGGCGTCAGTGCCAGTGCGCTCTCGGCTTCGCTTACAGTGCTGAACAACCTCAACGTCGACGGCAGCTTCAACACGATCGGCTGGAGCGCGGTCGATGGTGCCTACACCTACAACGTGTACAAGAAGCAGAACGGGCTCTGGGGCTTCATCGGCACGACGCAGGATCTGAGCTTCGACGACAACAACATCGCGCCAGACTTCTCGATCGTCCCTGGCACTCCGGACGCAGTCTTCGCGAGCCCTGGCAACTATCCCGGCTCGGTGTGCTACTTCGAGCAGCGGCGCTGCTTCGCCGGCACGGCCAACGCGCCC
>Ga0207677_10000331_pt1 | contig 34043 bp, 33 predicted proteins | sample KBSMisM42_FD_184311 | JGI IMG/M metagenome (GOLD analysis project Ga0207677, IMG submission 184311) | Miscanthus rhizosphere microbial communities from Kellogg Biological Station, Michigan, USA - KBS Miscanthus M4-2 (SPAdes) (version 2) | ecosystem: Host-associated > Plants > Roots >...
CTACGTCGCCGCCTTCGGCTCCTTCGAATCGCTGGTCACCACCAACTACGGGGTCGCCGTCGACAACGGCGAACACAGCCCCAACAAAGGCGGGGTGTATCTGGCTTATGACGACCCGGTGGGGGCCTATGACCTCGCCGCCTTCGGGGGGCTGGCATACGGGTCGCTGCTCACGGTCGTCAAGAAAGGCCCAGGGACCGTGAGCAGCGAACCGCCGGGGATCGACTGCGGCTCGGAATGCAGCGCCGAATATAAGCAAGACACCGAAGTCACGCTCACGGCGGTGCCCAACGAAGCCTACGAAGACTCTGAACTCATTGGGTGGGGGGGAGGCGACTGCGACGCCGAAACCGTTTCGCCCAGCGAAGGCACCTGCACGGTGACGATGAGCAAAGATAGGGAAGTAAGGGCGGTCTTCCGCGCCCCGCCGATCGCGATCGCGGAAGTTCCGCACCCGACCACCTACACCGAAACCACCCTGCGCGGAAAAGTCGATCCAGCTGGGCTGCCCGTCACCTACAGCTTCCAGTACCTGACGCAGGCCCAGTACGACACAAACGGCGGGACCTTCGAAGGCGCGCTCAGCACCCCGGCCGCGGAACTGCCGGCAGGCGAAGGCTTCGTCGCGGTCAACGCCCATCTTCACGGTCTGGAGGAAGGGACCGCGTACCGTTTCCGCCTGCTGGTCGAAAACAAGCCCTTTGGCGACAAAGCGGAAGACGAAGGGACCCTCACCACTCTCGCGGAAGCGCCCGTGCCGCCGTGTCCCAATGCGGTCCTGCGCACCGGCGCTTCGGCTGGCCTGCCCGACTGCCGCGCCTACGAGCTGGTCAGCCCGGGCAAGGATGGGGGCTACACGGTGGGCTGGAATCCAAGTAGTTACCTAAACGGTGGCTTTGCGACCGCGCTGGCCGCCGCCGACGGGGAAGGTCTAGTCTTCGAGACCTACGGCGGTCCGCTGCCTGGCATCGGCGGCAATGGCGTGTTCAACGGCTACCGAGCGCAGCGCGGCGCCGGCGGTTGGACCACCGCCTCCTACGGTCCGACTTATGCCCAGACGAGCTCTCCCGGGCCCGGCGGCGTCTCAGCCGATCAGGGTTACTCCTTTTGGATCATGACGGGCGAATTCGGCAGCCTCGACCCTAAAAAAGGTGTCAACAACGCTCGTTACCTCGCTCTCCCCGAAGCGGCGGCTAACCCAGTCTGCGGTCCCGAGGCGCCAGGGCGCTTCGAGCTGATCGGTTGCGGCCCTGAAGGCGAAGACCCGGAAGCGATCGGACGTTGGATCTCGCCCGGCGCGGGCCATGTGATCTTCACCTCCGACCAACAGCTGGCGCCGGGCGCCCCGACAAAAGGCACTGCGATCTACGATCGCAGTGCCGGGGCTCTGGCCCATGTGGTCTCACTGCTGCCTGACGACATCACTCCGGTCGGTTCCGCCGACTACGAGGGCGTGTCTGCCGACGGCTCGACGGTGGCCTTCAGCCTCGGTGGGACCCATTACGTGCGCCGCGACGGCGAAACGCTCGAGGTCACCGCCGACCCGGCCACCTTCGCCGGCCTCTCCCGCGAAGGTCGCTTCGCCTTCTACATCGACAAGGCCGTCAGCCTAAAACCACCCAGCGCGGCAATGCCGGAGGCCGGCCTCTTCGTCTGCGACCTGCAGGCGGGCCCCTGCGCCGGTTCCGGCGCGCACGAAGCCATCGAGATCGCCGAAGAAGCGATCTTTGCCAATGTCGCCGCCGACGGCAAGCGCGTCTACTTCACCTCGACCGCAGCGCTGGCCCCCGGCGCCGAAGCAGGCGAAGACAACCTCTATCTGTGGGAAGCCGAAGGAGATGCGATACGCTTCGTCGCCGTCCTCGCCCACGGCGATGTCGAAGGGATCCTCAGTCTCGCCCGGTGGGTGACAGGACTCAATCCCAATGCCAACGGCGTCGAAACCGGCCCGGCGATCGACCCCTCGCGCTCCACTCCCGACGGAAAGGTGTTCGTCTTCCAGTCCGTCGCCCCGCTGACCGGCTACGACTCCCAGGGACACACCGAGATCTTCCGCTATGACACCGCTGGAGGAGGTGACCTTGCCTGCATTTCCTGCGGTCCAGAAGGCAGTGCGGCCGACTCCGACGCGCAGTTGCAGGACGAAGCGCCCGGCGTCTCCCCCCTCGGCAGCGCCCTGACCCTCACTGCCAACCTCAGCACCGACGGCGAGACCGCCTTCTTCACGAGCGCCGAGCCGCTCGTGCCCGCCGACCACAACGGGGTCGTCGACGTCTACGAGTGGCGCGAAGGGCGTATCTCGCTGATCTCCACGGGGCAGAGTGCCTATCCCAGCTACCTGTACGCGGTCAGCGCGGACGGCGAGAACGTCTTCTTCGCCACTCGCGAGGCCTTGGTCGCCGGCGACGACGAAGACGGTGGCAGCCAGTCGATCTACGACGCACGGGTCAACGGAGGCTTTGCGGCGCCGAGCGGCGAAAGCGCCTGCGAAGGCGGCGAAGCATGTCGCGGGACCGGCTCACCCCCGCCCAGCCTCCCCTCCCCGCCCACTACTTCCCTGTCCTCAGAACCGCCCTCCCGCCCGCCCCGCACCTGTACCAAGGGGAAGCGCAAGGTGAAGCGCGCCGGCAAGGTCCGCTGCGTAAGGCCCAAGCCCAAGAAGCACAACAAGCACCACAGGGGGGCGAGCGCACGATGAAGCGCCTCACGCTCACTATCCTCTTCTCCACAGTTGTGGCGGCCTTGTTGCTTGCCGCGTCCTCCGCGGCCGCAAAACCAGAAAACTGTGACACTGAACCGCGTCCGGAATGCTTTGGCCTGGCCTCGGTCAAAGCGAGCCTCTCGACCAACCAGGCGGGAGCCCATCCCGACATCGTCACCGAGTTCGAAGTGACCACGAACCCGGCCTCCAAAGCCAACGCCTTCGGCCTCAAGCAGCCCTACGGGGTGACTCAAGACATTACCGTCAGCCTTCCCCCGGGGCTGCTCGCCAACCCCAACGTCGTTCAGCAGTGCACGGTGGCGCAGTTGGAGACCTCGATCCAGGAAAAAGGAGAAGCCGGGGGTTGCCCCAATGGCTCCCAGATCGGGCTGGTCGAATTCTACGCATACCTGCTTCCCAAGGCGTTCGTCGAGCCCCTCTACATGATGCGCCCGCCAGGCGAAGACGGGGTCGCCCGCCTAGGCTTCATCGGCGGCGCCTTCACTATTCTCATCGAAGCAAATTTGCGCTCCGAGGGCGACTACGGCGTCGACGCCAGCGTGCTGGGGGCCTCGGGACAGCAGGAGGTGGTCAAAGCGAAGACCACCGTGTGGGGCGTGCCTGCGGCCGCGGTTCACGACCGCGAACGTTGTACGCCTTTCGAAGCTTTCCAGGAATGCGACCATGCCCCGAAGCCGCCCTCCGAACCGCGCATCCTGCAGGCCCTGACCGCCAACCCGACCCGCTGCAACGCCCCGCTGCAACTCCGCGTCGCGGTCGACAGCTACGCGGGCTTCGGCGACGAAGACTCGGTGCCGCTGGGCCCGATCGAGGGCTGCGACCCGCTCGATTTCTCACCGAAACTCGCCCTGCACCCGACCTCGCGCGCGGCCGCCGAACCGACCGGCCTGGACGCCGAACTGACCATGCGCCAGGAAGGCACCGAACTGGCTCCCGAAGGCGACGGCGAAGAAGCCGAAGAAGCCGAACGTCTGGCGGGTGAACGCCTCGCCACATCCCAGGTGCGCTACGCCACCGTCACCTTGCCCCAGGGGATGACGATCGCCTCGGGCGCCGGCGAGGGCCTTCAGGCCTGCAGCGCCGGCGAAGTCGGCCTCAACACCAGGCAGACTTCCCACTGCCCCGACGCCTCGAAGATCGCCAGCGTCACGATCGCCTCGCCGGCGCTCTCACGCCCGCTCCAGGGCGCCGTCTACCAGCGCACGCCGATCAAAGGCAACCTCTTCGGCGTCTGGCTGGTCGCCGACGAACTCGGCATCCACCTGAAGCTGCCCGGCGAAGTGCACGCCGACCCGGTGACCGGCCAGCTTTCGACCGCTTTCAACGGCACCGAGGCTACCGAAGGCCTGCCCCAAGCGCCGGTCTCGAGCTTCGAACTGCACTTCTTCTCGGGCCCGCGCGCGCCGATCGCCGCTCCGCGCGAGTGCGGCACCTACTTCGCCCACTATTCCTTCACCCCCTGGTCGGGCCGCCCGGCCCAGGAGGGCGACGTGCCGCTGACCTTCGACCAGGGCTGTGACACCGGCGGCTTCAGCCCCACCCTGCAGGCCGGCTCGGCCAACCCGTTGGCCGGCGCTTTCTCCGAATTCCTGACGACGATCTCCCTGCCCTCGGGCCAGCAGAACCCCGCGGGCCTGCGGATGACCCTGCCACCCGGGGTGCTGGCAAAGCTCGCCGGCGTCGGCCTCTGCGAAGGCGCCGCGGCGCAGAGTGGCGATTGCCCGGCCTCGGCGCTGATCGGCCATGGCACCGTCGCCGCCGGCCCCGGCCCGGCGCCGCTCTGGCTGCCCCAGCCCGGCCGCGACCCGATCGAGGCATTCCTCTCGGGCCCCTACAAGGGCGCTCCCTACAGCCTCGTGGTCAAGGCGCCGGCCCAGGCCGGTCCCTTCGACCTCGGCACCGTGATCACCAGGGCGGGGATCTACGTCGACCCGGAAACAGCCCATGCCACGGTGATCTCCGACCCCCTGCCCCAGATCCTCGAAGGCGTGCCGATCGACTACCGCACGATCCACGTCGCCGTCGATAGGCCGAACTTTGCCCTGAACCCGACGGGTTGTGAGCAAAAGCAGGCTAAGGCCATCCTTACCTCCAGCGAAGGCGCCACCGCTACCGCCACCTCCCCCTACCGGGTGGGGGGCTGCCGGGCGCTTGGCTTCAAGCCGGCGCTCTCGATCAAGCTGAAGGGCGGCACCAAGCGAGGCGGGCACCCGGCGCTGAAGGCAGTGCTGAAAGCCCGTCCCGGCGACGCGAACATCGCCCGTGCCCAGGCGGCGCTGCCCCACTCGGAGTTCCTCGACCAGGCCCACATTCGCACGATCTGCACCAGGGTGCAGTTTGCCGCCCACGACTGCCCCGCGGCGGCTATCTATGGCAAGGCCCGCGCCTTCACCCCGCTGCTCGACCGGCCCCTGGAAGGCCCGGTATACCTGCGCTCCTCGAGCCACGAGCTGCCCGACATGGTCGTCGCGCTCAACGGCCAGATCGAATTCGACGCCGTCGCTCGCATCGACTCGATCAACGGCGGCATCCGCTCCACCTTCGAAGGCGTCCCCGACGCCCCGATCACCAAGTTCGTGCTCGAAATGCAGGGTGGGAAGAAGGGCCTGCTCGTCAACAGCACCGACATCTGCAAGGCCAAAGGCAAGGCCGAAGTCAAGCTCACCGCCCACTCGGACAAGAAGTTGACGCTGCGGCCGCGGCTGCAGAGTCGCTGCCCCAGCGGCAAGAAGTAGCGACGGCGAGCGCTCTAACGCGCTCCGAACTGGCCGCGTCCGTTCTTCGCCGGACCCCGCTCCCATCGGAAAAGTCGACGTGCTTCGAGGTGCGCGTGTGCGAATCGGCGCATGGCACGAAGTCGCGCATTCGATTTTTAAACATCCAGCGATTTGCAGGAGAAAGCAAGCATTTCGCCCCGATGACAAGCGGCATCCTACCGACCTCCTTGACCGGTCCACCATGGCCGGGGTATCTAAAAGGTGCCTGGGGCGACCCAGGCAAACCCAATCACTAGGCGGGGAAACCCCGCTGGAAGGAGAATCAAAGTGAAGCTCGTCAAGATGCTCAGCCTCGCCGCGGTCGCGGCATTCGCGGCGATGGCGTTCATCGGGGCCTCGTCGGCCTCGGCGGTAACCACGGCTGTCCAGCTCTGCAAAAACCCGGAATTAGCCTGCGAAAACCCGTGGCCCAATCCGACGACGATCGTCGGTCACGCCACCAGCCCGAAACTGTTATCGAGCGTCGGCACGGTTGAATGCGAAAAATCGTTAGCCGAAATCACCCTGTTAAACACATTAGCCAAATTAATCCTCGGCCATATCTTATCGCTGAGCTTCGAAGGCAACTGCCACCTCGGCAGCACGAAATGTGAAGTCACGGTGAAAGAAACCGGCGGCATCACCATCGAACACGGCGCCAACACATTAGAATGGAAAGGTAGAGCGGTAGCGTTACTGTTAGGCGCAACGCCGATGAACACGATCGCCAACGTTCATTGCGGCTTCCTCATCAACTGCACCTACATCGGTGGGGAAGAAACCACAACGGTCACCACCAACAACGCCGAAGGAGTGGCGACAGTAACCGCTGAAAAAGCGCCGCTGAAACGCTCCGAAGGCTTCTGCCCGGCAACCTCGGAATGGGACGCCACCTACGTCGGCTTAGGCACCGGCTTATGGCTCGAGTCCTAAGCGCCTGAGCGATCTCAGATCGCGATGGAGCGGTAGTTGAGACGGCCGCCCGGGGATGCCCCGGGCGGCCGTCTTTCTTGGGAAGAGCTGCGTTGCGCCGAATGGAACGAGACCGGTATTTGACAAGTACGCATACGTGTCTTAGTCTGACCGGAAGACTCGATCTTCGGGAGGGCACATGGGAGCGGATCGTTCAGTGCAGGGAATACAGGGGATGCTGCGCACGAGGGCAATGGGCCTCGCCCTGCCCGTCCTCGCCGTGGCCCTGCTGCTTTGCCTAGGCTCGGCCGCCTCCGCCGGAGCTGCCGTACCCAGCCACCCGCGCACGCCCTCGCTCGACGTAGTCGGCCTCAATCACGCCTGCGGCGTCGCCGTCGACACCAAAGGCGACCTCTACGCCGCCAGCGCCGCCGCCGGCAAGGTCCTGATCTACTCGCCCGCCGACCACGAAACCCCGATCGGGGAAATCGCCAACGCCAACGAACCCTGCGCCCTGGCCCTGACCAGCGCCGGCGTCCTCTACGTCTCGGAGGCCAAAACGGGCGAAGTGGTCCGCTACGTGCCGACCGCGTACCCCTTCGTCGGGGCCCCCTCCTACGGCCCGCGCGAAGTGATCGACTCCTCCAAAAAAGCCAAGGGCATCGCGGTCGATCCCTTCGACGACCGCCTCTACGTCGCCGACGGCAGCCACGTCTCCGTCTATGACGCCAAAGGCAACCTCGGCGTCAACGAGGTGCAAGAGGTCCGCTGCTTCCAGTGTACGGGCGGCAAATACAAACTCGAATTCGAAGGCGAAACGACTCCTAAATCGATCCCCTTCGAAGGCTCGGCGAAAGAATTCGAAGAAGCCCTCCTGGAACTCGGGGCCCTCGAACCGGGCGACGTCTCGGTCGAAAACGGCGCCAACAACAAGATCCACCTCGTCACCTTCAAGGGCAAATACGCCCATACCGACGTACCACCCTTCAAATGCATCCCCGAAGGGATCGAAGGTCCCGGCACCCAGGAATGCAAAGTCACCGAAACCGCCAAGGGCTTCGGCGGCCACATCGGCGAAGGCCAGCTCAGCGAAGCCACCGGCGTCGCCCCCTTCACCTACAAATCGAACGAATCGCAGATCACCTACAGCCTTGCCGTCGCCGACGCCGCCGGCGACCAGGTGAAGCTCTTCTCGGCCAGCGGCAAAGAAGCCTTCAAGGAAGAGCAGTTGCGCCAGCCGCCCCTCACAGGCCCCGCCGCGGGCGAAAAATTCGGCTTCGGCGCCGCCGGCGCCTACCTCGGCACCGACCGCGGCACCTGCCCGCCCGCTACCAAAGCCTGCACGGCGGGGCACTTCTTCCTCTACGACGACGCCCACGAAGCCCTCGACGAGTTCGAGGCCAGTGGGGCGCTCGTCTCCCAGACCTCCTTCCCCTTCGGCGACGGCGCCCCGACGGCGATCGCGGTCGACCGCTCCGGGGGCGAAGGCAACGGCACGCTCTACGCCACCAGCGGCGCTGGGACGGGGGCGAGGGTTCTCGCCTTCGGCGCCCTCAGCGCCCCCACTCGCCCCGGCCCGCTGGCCGAACGCTCGCTGGCCCTGGCGACGTCGTGCAGCGTCGCGATCGACGACTACGGCAACCGCTACGTGGCGGTCGGCACCGAAGTCTTCGTCTACCCGCCGAGCGGAGGCACCGGGACCAAACCGCTGGTTAAAATCTCCCTGGGCGAAAAAACCTGCCGGATCGCCGTCGACGGCGAAGGCAACCTCTACGCCCTGCTCAAAGAAAAGGTCGCCTACTTCAAACCCTCCAGCTTCCCTCCCAAAGAAGCGACGACCTACGAAGCACCGGTGACGGTCGCCAAAAAGAGCGAATTCAGTGGCAGCGAACTCTCCGCCCTGACCGTCAATCCGGCCAACGGCCACCTCTTCGTCACCGACGGCAAACAGGTGATCGAGTACAAAGCCGCCAAAGAAGGCTCGGAAGTGGTCAACAAAGAAATCGGCGCCGGCCTCCCCATCTCGAACATATTCTCGCTCGCCGTCTACGGTGCCAACGGCGACGTCTACCTCGCTACCTCCGGGGGCGGCGGCAGCGTCTTCGTGCTCGACCCCAGCGGCAAAGAAATCCTCGTCCAGATCACCGGTCAGGGCAGCCCGGCGGGCTCCTTCGGCGCCTCGGCGGGGGCGATCGCCGTCGATCAGTCAAACGGCCACGTGATCGCCTTCGAGCCCGGCCGCAAAGACCTCGAGGAGTACGAGGCCTCCGGCACCTACGTCGCCGCCTTCGGCTCCTTCGAATCGCTGGTCACCACCAACTACGGGGTCGCCGTCGACAACGGCGAACACAGCCCCAACAAAGGCGGGGTGTATCTGGCTTATGACGACACCAAAGGGGCTTACGACCTCTGGGCGTTCGGGGGGTTGGGGTATTCCGCGCCCTCGCCGCTGCCCAAATTCACCCTCACGGTCAAAAAGACCGGAACCGGCTCGGGCACGGTGACAAGCGATCTCGCCGGGATCTCCTGCGGCAAAGCCTGCTCGGCCGAATTCGAAGAAGGGACCAAGGTCGTCCTGCAGGCGACGGCCGAATCGGGCTCGACCTTCAACGGCTGGACCGGCTGCAAATCCGAACTGAAAGAACCGAAAGGCGCCTGCCTGGTGACGATGTCGGCAGCCAAAGAAGTGACGGCCAAATTCGAAAAAGGCAAACCCAGTTTCGTCCTCAAAGTCAAACTCGCCGGCACCGGCACCGGCCTGGTGACCAGCTCGCCCGCCGGCATCAACTGCGGCATCGATTGCGAAGAGCCTTACGAAGAAGGAACGGTCGTCACCCTCACCGGCGCGTCCGGCGCCAACACGAAACCGGTGCAGTGGACGGGGTGCGACAGCGTCGACGGCGAAAACAAATGCCTGGTGACGATGTCGGCGGCCAAAGAAGTCACTGCCACGTTCGACCTCGAGCAGCATCTCCTCAGCGTCTCGAAGGAAGGCTCCGGCTCGGGGACCGTGACGAGCTCTCCCTCTGGGATCAACTGCGGAGAAACCTGCTCGGCGAACTTCGATCACGGGACCGTGGTGACGCTGCTCCCCAAACCCGATCCCGGCTCTGAACTCACCGCTTGGTCGGGCGCCTGCGCTGGCAGCGGAGCCTGCGAAGTGACGATGTCCGAAGCGCGTTCGGTCACCGCCACCTTCGAAAAAGTCGAAAAACCCGGCATCGCGCTCACCGTCTCGCTCGAAGGCACCGGATCGGGCACGGTCACATCCAACGTGGGCCTGATCTCCTGCGAACCCTTCTGCTCCGACAAATACGCCGAAGGGACCAAAGTCACGCTCACCGCGTCGCCCTCGTCAGGCTCGCTGTTCATGGCCTGGAAGCACTGCGACAGCGGCGGCGTCAACGGCCGTCAGTGCACGGTGACGATGGACAAAGCCAAGGAAGTGAGCGCCGTCTTCGTCACGGCCCATCTGCTGACCGTCGCCAAGGCGCCAGGATCCGGGCCGGGCAAGGTCCAGTCCTACGGGGGCATCACCTGCCTCTACGGCTGCACCGAAGTCAGCGCCCTGATCAAAGAGGGCACCGCCGTCATCGTCAAACAAACCCCCGCCAGGCACTTCCACTTCGCCGGCTGGGGAGGAGACTGCTCGGGAACCGGCGCCTGCGAACTGACGATGGGCGAAGACCACGAAGTCACCGCCGATTTCGAAGAAGACGCCAAGTTCTCCCTCTCGCTTTCCAAGGCGGGCGGCGGCCAGGCCCTGATCAAGACCAAACCGGCCGGGGTCCTCTGCGGCTTCACCTGCATCGCGTCCAGCGCCTCTTTCTACGAAGGCGAAGCGATCGCGGTCAGCTGGAAGCTCAACAAGGGCACGACCAAGCTGACCTGGAGCAAAACCGCGGGCACCTGCACGGGCACCTTCGAAACCCTCGAAGGCACCTGCACGGTGACGATGAGCGCGGCCAAAGAACTGACCGCGACGCTCGAATAGCGACGGAGCCGCGCGGCGCTCGGCCGCCGACCCGGCAGTACGATGACCTGATCGACGACCCCGCCCTCTACTTCAACCGCGAGCTTTCCTGGCTCGACTTCAACCAGCGGGTCCTCGAGCTCGCCGAGGACCCGGCGGTGCCGCTGCTCGAGCAGGTTCGCTTCTGCGCGATCTACGCCTCCAACCTCGACGAGTTCTTCATGGTCCGGGTCGCCGGGTTGTTCGACCAGCTCGACGCCAGGATCGACGCGCGCGGTCCGGACGGGCTCGGGCCGGGCGAGCAGATCGACGCGATCCAGGCCAGGGTGCTCGAGCTCGACAGCCGCCTGCAGCGCTGCTTCGAGGGCTCGTTGCGGCCCGAGATGGAGAAGCAGGGGATCCGCATCGTCGGCCTCGACTCCGCCACCGCGGAGGAGCGGCGCGAGATCGACGCGCGCTTTCACGAGCAGGTCTTCCCGGCGCTGACGCCGCTGGTGATCGGCCTCGGCCGGCCGTTCCCCTACATCTCCAACCTCTCGCTCAGCCTCGGCGTGCTGCTGCGCGATCCCGAGAGCGGCACCGAGATCATCGCCCGCGTCAAGGTGCCGAAGGAGCTGCTCGGGCGCTTCCTGCCGGTCGGGAAGGACGGCCGCTCCTTCGTCCCCCTCGAGGAGGCGATCGCCGCCAACCTCGACGTGCTCTTCCCAGGCACCGAGGTCGTCGACCACGGCTACTTCCGCGTCACTCGCGACGCCGACTTCACCGTCTCCGACGAGGCCGACGACCTGCTGCAGGCGGTCCAGGACGAGATCCGCCGCCGCCGCTTCGGCGAGGTCGTGCGACTCGAGATCGCCGCCGGGATGAACCCGAAGCTGCGCCGGCAGCTGATCGACGCGCTGCGGCTCGAGGACCGCGAGGTCTACGACGTCGACGGCCTGATCGACCTCGCCGACCTGACCGCGATCGCCGACGTGCCCGGCCATGCCGACCTGCGCTTCGCGTCCTGGACGCCGGTCACGCAGCCGCGTTTGCAGGGCGAGGACGACGAGCCGGTCGACATCTTCGCCGCGATCCGCGCCGAGGACATCCTCGTCCACCACCCCTACGAATCCTTCGCCACCTCGGTCGAGCGCTTCGTCGAGCAGGCGGTCGCCGACCCCGACGTGCTGGCGATCAAGCAGACGGTGTACCGGACCAGCGACGACTCGCCGCTCGTCCCCTCGCTGATCCGCGCCTCCGAACGCGGCAAGCAGGCGGTCTGCATGGTGGAGCTCAAGGCCCGCTTCGACGAGGAGGCCAACATCGCCTGGGCCAAGTCGCTGGAGGAGTCCGGCGCGCACGTCGTCTACGGGATCCCGGGGCTGAAGACGCACGTGAAGGCGATACTCGTCGCTCGCCGCGAGGGCGACAAGGTGCGCGAGTACGTCCACATCGGCACCGGCAACTACCACCCGAAGACCGCCCGCCTCTACACCGACTTCGGACTCTTCACGGCCGACGAGGAGATCGGCGCCGACGTCGCCGAGATGTTCAACTTCCTCACCGGCTACGGTCGCCCGGCCGAGTACCGCAAGGTGCTGGTCTCGCCGACGACGATGCGCGACCGCATCGTCGAGGAGATCGCCGCCACGGTCGAGGCCTACCGCGGCGGCGAGGATGCCGCTATCGCGCTGAAGATGAACTCGCTGGTCGACGCGACCTGCATTCGCGCGCTGTACGAGGCCTCGCGGGCGGGGGTGCGCGTCGATCTCAACGTGCGCGGCATCTGCTGCCTGCGCCCGGGCGTCCCCGGCGTCTCGGAGAACGTCCGCGTCGTCTCGATCGTCGGCCGCTTCCTCGAGCACTCCCGCGTCTACGCCTTTCGCCGCGGCGAGGAGACCCGCGTGCTGGTGGGCTCCGCCGACCTGATGCCGCGCAACCTCGACAGCCGCGTCGAGCTCGTCACTCCCGTCGAGGACCCGGCGCTGAAGGCCGAGCTGCTCGACGTGCTCGAGCGCTGCCTGGTGGACAACTCCAACGCCTGGGAGCTCGACGCCGAGGGCGCCTGGACTCGGCTGGCGCCCGCCAACGGCCAGCGGCGCGGCGTCCAGGAGGAGCTGCGCGAGCGCCACGCCGCCCGCGCCACCGAGCGGCTCGCGAGCGGCGCCGGCTCGGCCTGAGGCGCGCCGCTCCGGCCAATAGGATGCGCGTAGCCGTGCGCCTCTCCCTCCTGCCACGCGACCGCACCTTCTTCGACCTCTTCGTCGAAGCCGGTCAGAACACGGTCACGGCGTCGCGCCTGCTCGACCGGATGATGCGCTCCTGGCCCGACGAGAGCGGCATCTCGAAGGAGATCGTCGAGGCCGAGCACGAGGGCGACAGGATCACGCACGAGATCGTTCGTCGCCTCAACTCGACCTTCGTCACGCCGATCGACCGCGAGGACATCTACGCGCTCGCCACCCAGATGGACGACATCGTCGACTTCACCGAGGAGGCGGCGGACCTGCTCGGCCTCTACAAGATCGAGGCGCCGATGGCGCAGGCCCAAGCGCTCACCAAGGTGCTGGTCGCGGCCTGCGAGCAGCTCGCCGGCGGCCTCGAGCACCTGCGCGAGTTCAAGGACCTCGACAAGTACTGGATCGAGATCCACCGCCTCGAGAACGAGGGGGACAGGATCTCCCGCGACGCCGTCGCCTCGCTCTTCTCCAACGGCATCGACCCGATGGTCGTGATTCGCTGGAAGGACATGTTCGCCGTGCTCGAGGAGGCGATCGACGCGACCGAGACGGCCGCACAGATAATCGAGGGCATCGTGATAAAGAACAGCTAGTCGATGTCCTCAGACGTCATCCTCGTCATCGTCGTCGGCACCGCGCTCGCCTTCGACTTCACCAACGGCTTCCACGACACCGCCAACGTCGTCGCGACCTCGATCTCGACCGGCGCGGCGCGGCCGCAGGTGGCGATCGGAATCGCCTCGCTGCTCAACTTCGTCGGCGCCTTCATCTCGATCTCGGTCGCCGCCACCGTCGCCAACGACGTCGTCGACGCCGCCGTCATCACCCCGACCGTCGTCTTCGCCGGCTTGATCGGAGCGATCGCCTGGAACCTGATCACCTGGTCGTTCGGCCTGCCCTCGTCCTCCTCGCACGCGTTGATCGGCGGCGTCGTCGGCTCGGCGGTCGCCGCCGCGGGCTTCGACGCCGTGATCGGCGAAGGCCTGGTCGGCAAGGTGCTGATCCCGGCCGTGATCGCGCCGATCCTCGCCCTCCTCGTGGCCGGCGTGGCGATCGGCCTCGTCTACCGGATCGTCGGCCGGCAGCGGCCGGGGATGGTGACGCGCGGCTTTCGCTACGGCCAGCTCGTCTCCGGCGGGATGCTGGCGCTCGCCCACGGCACCAACGACGCGCAGAAGACGATGGGCGTGATCACCCTCGCCCTGATCGCCAACGGCTCGCTCGCGCCCTCGTCCGATCCGCCGCTGTGGGTGATCGCCTCGGCGGCCGCCGCGATCGCGCTCGGCACCTACAGCGGTGGCTGGCGGATCATCCGCACGACCGGGACGCGGATCATCAAGATGGACGCGGCGCAGGGCTTCTCCGCCCAGGGCGCCGGCGCCGCGGTGATCCTCGCCTCGACCCACTTCGGCTTCCCGCTCTCGACCACGCACGTGATCAACGGCGGGGTGATGGGGGCCGGAGCGGGCAAGCGGGTGTCAGCGGTGCGCTGGGGCGTCGCCGGCAACATCGTCACCGCCTGGCTTTTGACGCTACCGGCGGCGGCGGCGATCGGCGCCCTCGCCTACGGCGCCACCTCGATCTTCGGCAGCGGTGCCCTCGGGCCCGTGCTCGTCACCCTTGCCTCGCTCTCCCTGATCGTCGCCGTCTTCACCCAGCGCTCGCGCCGGGGCGCGCCGGTTCCGGCGGGATGATGGCGGTCCTCGTCGAGACCAAGGAGCTGGCGCAGACGATCGTCGCCTCGGTCGTCGCCGGCATCGGCATAACCGTCGTCTTCTCGATCGCGATCTGGGGCGTCGGCCGCTACGCCGACTTCAACCGCGACGAGCGCCCGCTCGCCGCGGGCGCCGCGGCTGCCCTGGCCGGCGGCGCCCTGGTGGCGACCCTCGCCGCGGTCGTCTTCGGCATCGTCGTGATGACGAGTAAGTAGCGGGCCCAAGCGGGCGTACACTGTCCCGATGCGGGCATTTCGCAACGTGGCGATCGTCATGCTGCTCGCCCTGGCCGTCGCCTTCGTGCCGGCCGGCGGCAACCTCGCCGAAGCGCTGCTCGCCGCGATCGCGATGGGCTTCCTTGCCGGCATCGCCTGGTCCCTCTTCGTCTTCAGCCGCCAGAACCAGTTGACCCTGGCGGCGCTCAGCGAGCGGCGACGGGCCCTGCTCTACGGCGCCCTCGGCGTGATCGCGTTGCTGATCGCCGGCCAGGACGAGCTGCTCGCCAGCGGCAGCGGCACGCTCCTCTGGATCGCCCTCCTCGCCGCCTCGATCGCGGCGATCTGGCGCGTCTGGCTCGACGCCCATTCGTGGCACTGATTCGTTTGATTTGACGCACCACGCGTGACGCGCGCCCTGGCAGCGTCCGTCGCGTGTCGTCACCGATCGCCAGCGGCAATGGCCACAGGGAGGAGGGGACCGCGTCGGTCGAGCTGATCGCCGCGGTCCCGTTCCTGCTGCTGGCGGTCGTCGTGGCGGCACAACTGGCGCTCGCCGGCGGCGCGCTCTGGGCGGCGGAGATCGCCGCCCGGGCTGGGGCGCGGGCGGCGCTGGTCGGGGGCGACGCCCGCGCGGCGGCGCGCCGGGCGCTGCCCTCCGCGCTACGCGCCGAGGCCGAGGTCGAGGGATCGGGGCCGGTCGCGGTCCGTATCCAGGTCCCGTGCCTGATTCCCGGCTTGCCGGAGCTGGGTCTGACCGCGAAGAGCGATCTCGGCGATGAGTAGGCGCAGCGGTCAGGACGGGCAGGCGACGATCGAAGCGCTTGCCGCGATCCCGCTCCTGCTGCTCGCGGGTGCGGTGGCCTTGCAGCTCCTGGTGGCCGGCTACCTCCTCACCCTCGTCGACGGCGCGGTCGAGGCCGGCGCCCTGGCGCTCGCCTCGGGACGGCCGGCACGGAAAGCGGCCACGGCGACCCTTCCCGGTTGGGTCGAGGAGCGAGCAGAGGTAGCGGTGCACGGGGGAGAGGTGAGCGTGCGGCTGCGACCGCCCTCGCTCGTGCCCGGGCTGGCCGATGCGCTCACGGTTACGAGCGTGGCCTTCGCGAGGCCCGCGCCGTGAGCGGGGTCGTCCTCGTCACCCGGGTCGGTGAGGCGAGCGGCTCGAGGGCCGCCGCCGCGGCGCTTGCCTGCCATGGATCAGACTCCGACCGGCCGGGGCTCCTGATCGACGTCGGCGGTCGGGCCCCGCGACCGGCGCTGGTCGCCTCGACGGGAGCGCGCGAGCTGGAGGGGCGGCTCGCGACGCATCTGCCCACCCACCGGTCGGCGGCGCGCGGGCAGACGTGCCATATCGCGGTTGGCGACGACCCGCTCCAGCTCGATGCGATCCGGGCGGCGCTTCCCCTGGCGCGGGACTCGGTCGCGGTCATCCACCTACCGCCGGCACAGTTGCAGTCGCTGCTCGCCGATCTCGGCGTCGCGATCTCGGGCATGCTCCTGCGCGCCGACCTCGACGTCGATCGCGCCCTTGCCGCCCTCGTCGTCCGCGACCTTGCCGCCCGGGGCATCCGGGTCCGAGTCCTGGGTCGTGCCCTGCCCTGGGTCGCGGCCCGCCGAGCGCTCTTCGGCCTGTTGTCGCCGAATGCCGCCGGGGGCCTCCCACCACGGTTGACAGCAGGCCTTTTGCGAAAAATTCCCTCACTGGAGCACCGGTGCTACGATGGCCAAGATGACGCGGAAATTGACGCAGAGGGAATTGCGCAACAAGAGCGGCGAGATCATGCGCGCCCTCGACGGGGGCGAGGACTTCATCGTCACCCGCAACGGCCGGCCGGTCGGTGAGCTCCGCCCGTACAGGCCGCGGCAGTTCATATCGCGGCAAGCGTTCGTCGATCTTTTCGCGGGCTCTCCCACGATCGACTACGAGCGCTTCCGAGCCGACCTCGACCGATACGCGGATCAGGATCCTACGCCCCGTGGCTGAGCCGCCCGCCGCGCGTGGGCTAATCGATACCTCGGTTGTGATCGGCTACGAGAGGGTGAGCTTTCGCCGACTACCGGAGAAGATGGCGATCTCGAGCCTGACTCTGGCCGAGCTGAGCGCCGGCCCGGTGGCGACTGAAGACGATCTGGAGCGTGCCCGGAGACAGGAGCGCTTGCAGCGCTTCGAGTCCGGCGTCGACTCGCTTCCGTTCACTGCGGGGTGTGCCCGCGCCTATGGTCACGTCTACGCGGCCGACGTGATGAGCGGTCGCAAACCCCGCGGCACGCGCGCAGTGGATCTGATGATCGCCGCCACCGCGTTGGCCCACCAGCTATCTCTCTACACGCTCAACGCCAAGGATCTGCGCGGCCTCGAGGAGCTGATCGAGATCGTCGATGTCAGCGCCTGAAACCCCGCTTGGCAGCGCGAATCGACGAGCGGTCGCACCGCTACTTCCGCGCTAGGATCGGGTTGTGCTTGGCATGGGAGCCAGGGAGGGAAGATCGTCGGGGATGCTTCGCCTCAGCCTGCTAGTCGCGCTCACGGCGCTCTTCGCGCTGATTCCGGTGGGCCAAGCGTCGGCGGCCGAATTCAAGCTCACCGTCAACGTCAAAGGAGAAGGCGTGGTCTGGTGCGAAGTCGACGGCTTCAACGAAGGCGAATGCAAAAAGGAAGAAGAATACGAAGAAGGCGCGGAAATCACGCTCGTGGCTGAACCGGAATCCGAATGGGAACTCGTCGGATTGACGGGCTGCGATGTTGTCACGAACAATGAATGCAAAGTGACGCTGAGCGGGGACAGGACCGTCACCGCTACCTTCGCGCCCGAACCTACCGAACGCATGCTCACGGTGAAAAAGACCGGCGCGGGCGAAGTGAGGTGCGAAGCCGAAGTAGGACCCGAAACTTGCAAACCCACCTATCCGAAGGAAACCGAAGTGACCCTCTACGCGGTGCCGGCACCCGGGGGGGAATTCCTTGGCTGGGGCGGCGATTGCGCTGGGGCGGGTAAAGAAGACTCGTGCACGCTGGAAATGGGCACGACCGATCACCTGATCACGGCGGCATTCTCCGGGGAAGAAGAACCCGGCGGCGGCGGTGGTGGTTCCAGCGGTAACGGCGGAAGCTCGACGCCCGTCGCTCCGGTCACCCTGTCCCCGCCGATCGCGGCTCCGGTCCCCGGCAAGGCCAAGCTCAGCGGCCTGGGTCTATACAAGGGCGGCAAGGCGATCCTGCGGATCTCCTGCAAGGGCGGACCGTGCAAAGGCACGGTCAAGCTGGTCGCCAGCCTCAAGATCGGCGGCAAGGCGAAGCGGGTCACCGTCGGCCAGGCCTCTTTCAGCTTGAAGGCCGGCGCCTCGAAGGCGCTGACGATCAAGCTCTCGGCCCCGGCGAAGAGGCTGCTCGGCAAGGGCAGGACGCTGACCGCGAAGGCGAGCGGCCCCGGCGTCATCGCCTTGACGGTCAAGATCAAGCCCACCCAACGTTAGGCCCGCGCCCGCGCCGCGCGCGGCGTTTCGACAGAATCGCGCCATGCTGACCGTCGCCGTAACAGGCCCCACGGGTGAGATCGGCCGCCCCTTCATCTCCGCCCTGGAGCGGGCGCCGGAGGTCGAGCGGGTGATCGGGATGGCGCGCCGCCCATTCGACATCGCCGGCCAGGGCTGGGAGAAGACCGAATACCGGCGTGGCGACATCCTCGATCGCGGCGCGGTCGAGGAGCTGGTCGCCGACGCCGACGTCGTCGTCCACCTCGCCTTCGTCATCGTCGCCGGTGGCGACGAGAGCCGCGAGATCAACCTGACCGGCTCGCGCAACGTCTTCGAGGCGACAGCCGCGGCCGGGGCCAAGCGGCTCGTCTACACGTCCTCGGTCGCCGCATACGGCTTCAGCCGCGGCATGCCCGACCTGCTCAGCGAGGACGACCCGGTCAAGGGCACCTCCCGGCACCCCTATTCGGCCCACAAGGCCGAGGTAGAGGCCGTCCTGGCCAAGGCGCTCGAGGGCTCCAACACCGACGCCTACGTCTTCCGCCCCTGCATCGTCGCCGGGCCGCGGGCGACCCTGCTGCTCGACATGATCCCGATGCTGGCGTTGGGGCAGCGGATCCCCGGACCGGTGCGCTGGGCGCTGGGTAAGGTGCCGGAGTTGCGCCCGGTGCTGCCCGACCCCGGCGTCCCCTTCCAGCTCGTCCACCACGACGACGTCGCCGCCGCTCTCTGCGCCGCCGTCATCGGCCACGGCCAGCCGGGCGTCTACAACCTCGCCGGGCCGGGGGAGCTGACGATCACCGACGTGGCCCACGCGCTCGGCTGGCACGCGGTGCCGGCTCCCCACCTTGCCGTCGGCGTCGCCGCCGAGGCCGTCGGCCTGATGCCGTTCCTGCCCGACGAGGCGGCCTGGATCGAGGCGGTGCGCCGCCCGGTCCTGATGGACACGGCGCGCGCCCGCCGCCGCCTGCACTGGATGCCGCACCACGACGCCCGCGAGACCCTGCGGCAGACCGTCGCCGCGGTCCGCGCCAGGTAATTGGGTGCAACGCTTTTAGCGCCTATGAGACGAACAACGCGTTGCACCCCGATCGCGGCTGCGCGCTACGGCGTCGCCGCGTGCCAGGTGCCGACGTCCTTGATCCCCTCGCCCTTGGCGTCGCCCTTGCGCTCGTCTTCGTCGAAGGTGTAGAGCGGCAGTCCGTGCGCGGTCACCTGACGCCGGCCGTTGTCCGGCCGCGCGATCGTGCTCAGCTTCGTCGGCCCGGTCGGCTTGGTGCCGGCGGCGACGTAGAGGGGGTGCCAGTCGCGCAGGCAGCTTCCCTTGCAGATGAACTTGCCGTTCTTCTCGGCGCTGAGGCTGTAGAGGGTGAGTCCGGAGAGGTTCGTGAGGACGGTCTTGCCGAGCTCGCGGTTGGAGGCCGAGGCGACCACGCGCTTGCCGCTCGAGGCGCTGGCGAGGCCGCCGACGGCGAGTGTGGCGACGGCCAGGGCAGCCGCTAGGAGCGCGATCTGCGGGAATCGGGACGTGCGGAGCTTCTGCATGGGGCCTCCTCGTGTTTCGCGTGTTTCGGGTTGCCGGTTCTACGGCCGGGAAGTGCGAAGGGTTCAGTCCCGCCGGTGGCGCGGATTCGTTCGATTCCGCGCGCCACGCGTGCGTCGTCGCCGGGCAGCGTAGGGGTATGGCTCGAAGAGGGGAGGACGGTCAGGCCCTGCTGCTGGCGCTGGGTGGCTCGCTGGCCCTGCTCGCCGCGGCCCTGGCGCTGGTGGCGATCGCCGGCGCGGTGACGGGCAAGGGCCGCGTCCAGCGTGCCGCCGACCTTGCCGCGATCTCGGCTGGACGCTCGCTCCGCGACGACCTGCCGCGCCTGCTCTCGCCCGCGGCGTTGCCCGACGGCTCGCCGAATCCGCGACACCTCGCCAAGGCGGCCTATCTCGCCCGGGCGCGGGCGGCGGCGCTGGAAGCGGCGCAAGCCAACGGCGTCGACGCGAAGCGCCTGCGGCTCTCCTTTCCCGACGCCGACTCGTTCGCCCCGGTGCGGGCGAAGGCGGTCGTGCTCGCGACGGTCGCGGTGGGGGAGGGGGTCGCCCGTACCGGCGCCTGGGCGATCGCCGAAGCCGGTGCGTCGTCCTCGCTCGCCGGCCGCCAGCCCTCCACCGCGAGCGGCGGCGGCTACGGCGGCCCTCTCGTCTATCGGCAGGGAGAGGGAATGCGCCCCGATGTGGCAGCGGCCTTCGACCGCATGGCCGCCGCCGCGGCCGGTGCCGGTATCTCCCTCGTCGTCAACTCCGGTTTTCGCTCGGACGCCGAACAGGCGGCCCTCTTCGCCGCCCACCCCGATCCGCGCTGGGTGGCTCCGCCCGGCCACTCGCTGCATCGCTGCGCCACGGAGCTCGACCTCGGCCCATCCCCGGCATACGGCTGGCTTGCCGCCAACGCCTCGCGCTTCGGCTTCGTCCAGCGTTACAGCTGGGAGGCCTGGCACTACGGTTTCGACGCCGGCCCGCCGCCGTGCTCGGCTGCCGGCGACGCGATCGGCACCGGCTCCGACGGCAACCTGGCCGGCTCGGGCGGTCTGCCCGACTTCGTTCCCGACCGCTACCGGGCGCCGCTGCTGCGCGCCGCCTCTCATTGGAACGTCTCCGCCGCCCTGCTCGCCGCTCAGCTGATGGCCGAGTCGAACTTCGACCCCTTCGCCGGCTCGCCGGCCGGGGCGCGGGGGATAGCCCAATTCATGCCCTCGACCGCGGTCGCGTACGGCCTGCGGGACCCCTTCGACCCGGTCGAAGCGATCGACGCCCAGGCCCACCTGATGTCGGACCTGATCCGCCAGTTCGGTTCCCCGCAGCTCGCTCTCGCCGCCTACAACGCCGGCCCCGCCCCGGTCGAAGCGTGCCATTGCGTCCCATCGTATCCGGAGACCCAGGCCTATGTGACCCGCATCCTGGCTTTGCTCGGCGGCGCCGGCGCGCTGGCCGTGCCCAGCTTCGGAGTGAGGCTTGTGGCTTGAGGAGAAATTTTCGTAGTACGATAATTATTCAGACATCCGCTCGGAAACACGGCATCGCGGACCCAGACATCGAACATGCCGTGAATCACGCGATGAGCATTGACGATCGAGACAACGGCACTCGGCTGTATCTCGGCTCCGCCCGAAATGCGGAACTACTCGAGGTCGCCACGATCATTCACGGCGATGGCGCCGTGAGCGCAATTCATGCAATGAAGATGCGGCCGAAGTACCGGCGGCTTCTGCCAAGGGAGTGACGATGGGCCGAGAAAAGAAAACTTACGGCAGGACGGCCAGTGGTGAGTCGATCACCGACGAGTTGATCGAGAAACTGGCCAAGGAAGCGGAGGATGGCTACGACGTTGATGAGATGCTTAACCGACGTCGCGGCCGCCCGCTAATAGGCTCGGGTCCGGCCAGGGTCGAGTCGGTGCGACTCGACCCTGAGCTTCGGGAGTCACTCGAGATACGTGCCGCCCGCGATCACGAATCGGTTTCGGCGCTGATCCGCAAGGCTCTGCGTCAATACCTCATTGGCGATGAGATGCTTGCCGCCGAGGGCAGCGGTTGGACTGGCGATCTCGATGAGATCCGTTCGCCCGACGAGAAGAGCTCTGAGGGATGACGCGCTCCTCCTTGCGCTAAGCCAGCTCAGCGTGGATGACGAGCTCGGGGTGAGCGATAGGCTCAAGCTCCAGTCGATCCAAGGAGGACGAAATGCTCGCACGAGTGGTTACCTGGGAAGGCGGCGACGCCGAGGCAATGCGCAAGAGCGCGGCGGAGATCAACGAGCAGGCCGGCGACGGGCCGCCCCCCGGCGTCCCGGCCAAGGAGTTCCTGCTGCTGCAGGACACGGCGAACGGCAAGGCGATCGCCGTCATGACGTTCGAGAACGAGGACGACTATCGCGAAGGTGACGAGACGCTGAACTCGATGAGCCCTCCCGGCGAGGGCATGGGCCAGCGGGTCTCGGTCGAGAAGTTCGAGATCGCCGCCCGTTTTCAGGCGTAGATAAGGGAAGCGCGGTCAGCGCGCCGTGAGCGCGCTGACCGCGGCCGCGAAGGTCCGGCGACTCTGGAAGAGGAAGGCGTGGGCGCCGGGGACGATCCGGAGTTCGGCGCCTGGGACGCGGGCCGCGATGCGGCGCATGTTGGGTGGCGGTGTCACCGGATCGGCGTGCCCGGCAGCGGCCAGGGTGGGCACCTCGATCCGGGTCAGCTGCCGGTAGTTGCGGTTGCCGCGCAGCCAAGGGCCCTCGGCCGCGACCTGCCTGCGCGCGGTCGCCGCGGCGACGTGGAAGTCGTCAGGGATCTCGCCGCTCTGGCTGGCGCGTTCGAGCCGGTGCAAGAAGCGATGTCCCTCAGCCTGATGGCCGGGTGGATAGAGCTCGCGCAGGATCGCGTCGGTCGAGGGGTTGGGCTCGCTATCGATTGCCTGCGCCCGCGGCGTCCCGAGCACGGCCTGTTCGCCCCCTGGGTTCGTCCCGGCGAGGATCAGATGCGAGACGCGACCCGGGTGGTCGATCGCCAGCCGCTGGGCGACGAAGCCACCCATCGACCAGCCGAGCACGGTGGCGCTGGGTATGTCGAGCGCGTGCATCAGGCCCACGGTCGCGTCGGCGAGCGAATCGAAGGTGCGCCCGCGCCACGGGCCCGACCTGCCGACGCCGGGGTAGTCGAAGAGGATCAGGCGGTGGTCGCGGGCGAGCAGGCGCAGCAGCGCCGGATCCCATTCGGCCATCGTCGAGCCGGTGCCCGTCAGCATCAGCAGCGGCGGGCCCTGCCCCCGGTCGTACCAAGCGATCCTCGTCGGGCCGACCGGCGTGACGTGGACGTCGGCCTGTAACGGTCGCGCCGAGCTGCTGCCGCGGGCCACGAGCAGGACGGCGAGCGGCAGACAGATCCAGCGCAGCGCTCTCACGGGCCGAAGCCTACGAGCGCCGGTGGAGGCTAGACTCTCGGCCGATGGCGACCGTCGAGGTCCAGGGAGTCGAGGGGATGCAGGCCCTGCTCGGGCAGGAGATCGGCCCGAGCGAGTGGCGCACCGTGACCCAGGAGGACATCGACACCTTCGCCGGCCTCTCCGGCGACGACCAGTGGATTCACGTCGACGTCGAGCGGGCCGAAAAGGAGAGTCCCTTCGGCACGACGATCGCCCACGGCAACCTGACGCTCTCGCTCGTCGACGGCTTCCGCAAGGAGCTGATCTCCTCCACCGGCTTCGCCCTCGGCGTCAACTACGGCTGGAACAAGATCCGCTTCCCCGCGCCCGTCCCCACCGGCGCCCGCGTCCGCGGCCGCGCCGAGGTCGTCTCGGTCGAGGACCGCGGCGGCGGCTGGCACGAGGTCATCACCCGCTTCACCCTCGAGGTCGAGGGCAACGAGAAGCCCTGCTTCGTGGGCGACAGCGTCACCCGCGTGATGGCGGCTGGCCCTGCTTGAGCCGGCAGTCAGGTCGAAGGATCGACGAGCTGCACCTTCGCCGGCTTGAAGTCACGCTGATTGAGCGTGGCGAGCGCGAGATTGTGCGCAAGCGCCGAGGCGGCGATCAGGCTGTCTTTGACTGACATCGGAGTGCCGCCGCGGCGCAGGTCCGCGAGCAGTTGCGACCAGCGCATGCCGACGTCGGAGTCCCAGGGAAGGCACTCGATTCGGCGGATCCCTCGCTCGAACCAGTCCTCGAGCCGGGTGCGACGTGCGCCGGGCTTGAGGAGGAGGATGCCAAAGCGGACCTCACCCAGAATGACTGGATCGACGACGAGCGAGCGCTCGTTGCTTTGCAGCCACTCCACGATCCGCTGATCGGGGCTGGGCTTGGTCGCCTCCGAGAGCACGTTGGCGTCGACGAGGTATCTCACAGCGTGTCGGTTGACTCGGACTCGATCGCCACGAAGTAACCCTTCTCCGGACACGCGAGCAGCCAGTCCACCAATCCCTCGTTGGGCGCGGGGGACACTCGTCGCAGCAGGTACTCGTCGGCGTCGAGACGCTCGACCTCGAACTCCTGACCCGGCTCGATGCCATCGCGTTGGCGTAGCGCGGCGGGCAGCACGATTTGGCCCTTGGTGGAAACGGTCGTCCTCATATGCGTAAGATAGCGTCTTACGCCGCTGGGAACAGACCGCCCCCCGCGTCGGGCAGTGGGTCACCCGCGTGATGGCGTCCGGCGACTGACAGGGCGCCCCCCTCGCGACATCAGCCTCGCTTCGCGTAGTCCCCGATCTCGCCGAAGTCGACCATCACGCAGGCGTCGGGGCCGGGGACTTCGGCATCGTGGCCCGGCGGGATGGCGAACACGTCGCCGGCCTTGACCTCGGCCTCCGTGCCGTCGTCCATGAAGATGCGCATGCTGCCCGACAGCACGTAGCCGAAATGGGCCACCTGGCATGAGTCGGTGCCGGCGATCGGCTTTACGTTCTCCGACCACTTCCAGCCGGGCTCGAAGGTGCCCTCGGCGACCGCGTGACCCGCGAGCTGAACGACCTTTGCCTGGCCGTTCCCTTCGAACTGGCGGGTTTCGTCGGGCGAGTCGAAATTTTTGACCTCAGTTGCCATGGGATTCCTCCATCGGTTGGGGTGTCGTGACCGTACACCTGCCCCGGCGTCGAGGCAACCCGCGGACGGCAGGCCGCCCTACGCGACCAGAGACCATCGCCGCTGCCGCGTCGACGGTCGCGGCGAGCAGGATCAGGTTGCGGGCCAGGCTGGTCGCGGCCACCCCGAAGACGCTTGGGGTGAGGAGCGTCGCCACGACCACGAGCCAGGCCGGGCGCGCGAGACGGCGGCTTCCGGCGGTGAGGACGACCGCCGCCAGGGCGAGGAGCCAGATCATGTACTGGGTGCTGAGCACGCGGCTGGTGACGACGAGCAGCAGGAGCACAGTGAAGACGAAGTCGAGGCTGACGGCGGCTCGGGCGAGCTCCTCGCGGCCGCCGCGGATCGCGCGGGCGCGGTAGGACCACCATGCGGCCGCGGCGGCGAGCGCCGCCAGCGTCGCCCATTGGAGCATCCCGGCGACGGTGTCGGCGGTCGAGCCGGTGATCTCCCAGGCCCCGTTGCGGATCGCCCGCGCCGGGCCCTCGCCGGTGACCAGGTCGCGCAGCTGCCAGGGAATCGTCGCTACCGCTTCCTCCTGCAGCCCACGGCTGCCCTGCTCGCCGAGGAACCCGAACGGGTCGCCGAAGGCGATCGCCCCGCCGAGGAAGACGAGCGCGATCGCCGCCAACGCGGCGAGGCCCGCGCGCAGGAGCCGCCGCCGCTCCCACTCGCCGAAGAGCAGGACGATCGGCCACGCCTTGATCGCGGCTCCGAGCCCAGCCAGGGCGCCGAACAGCCACGGGCGGCGGTGGATCGCGACGAGCGCGCCGATCGCGATCACGGCTGGCACGAGATCGAAGCGCAGCAACGGCAGGGCGCCGAGCAGGGGCAGGCCGAGCAACCAGACCCAGACTCCGGTGAAATTGCCCGAACGCCGTCCGAGCAGCGCCAGCAGCCCAAGGCCGACGAGGTCGGCGAGCAGCATCAGGGCGACGAAGGACTCGCCGTAGGTCCCGAGGCCGAGCCGGGGGAGGAGCATCAAGAAAGCCGCCCCTGGCGGGTACTGCCAGGCTTCGCCGCCGGGGAACGTGTGCGCCGTCGCCAGGTGGCCCGCCCAGGCCGCGTAGTTGCCGACGTCCTGGAGTCGCGGCCCGCCGACGTCGTTCCAGAAGCCGACGTCGGCGACCATCAACGCCCGGGTAGCGACCCAGATCGCCGCCCAGGCCCAGATTACGCGTCTATTTGACAGTCAGAGTGCCTTCCATCCCCGCTTCGCGATGGCCGGGAACGGTGCAGAAGAAGGTGTAGGTGCCAGGCTTGAGGTCGACCGTGGTCGAGTCCGAGCCGCTGGCGATCAGTTCGGTCTTGCCGATGACTTCGCCATTCGAGACTTCGATGGCGACGTCGTGGGTTAGCGCCTGCGGGTTGTTGAACTCGATTTCGACCTTGCCGGCTTTCGCTTCGGCTTCGGCGGTGGTGAAGGCGAGGGCGCCTTCGGGGTCGGCTTCGAATTCGAGCGTCTCCGCCGCGCCGCTCGCTTTCTTCCCGCCTTCGGTGCCGCCGCCGCCGGATTCCTTCGATTCCTTCGACGATTCGGTGCTCGCCGTGGAGCTGCTTTCTTCGCTGCTGCCACCGCCGCCGCAGGCGACCAGGACGAGCGAGGCGAGGGCGAGGGTCAACAGGGCTGCGACCTTCTTCATGACCGGGTTCCTTTCGTCGGGAAGAGCGCTCAGGGAGACTGTAGCTCCATACGGGCGCGCCGGGCCGCCAGTTCAGCGGCCTTTGAACTCGGGCGTGCCGCCGCCGAAGAAGGCGGTGACCCCCTCGCGCAGGTCCTCGGTCGCCATGCTGTCGGCGATCCCGTGGCGCTCGAGCTGCAAGTGCTCGGTGATGCTGTTCTCGATGCTCTGGCCGACGAGGACCTTCGCCATGCGCACGTAGTGGGGCGCCTTCGCGGCCAGCTGCTCGGCCTTGGCGCGGGCGCGCTCCATCAGCTCGTCCGGGGCGACGACCTCGGAGACGATCTTTTCCGCGAGCGCGTCGGCAGGCGTCATGTTGGGATCGTTGAGGAGGATTTCCAGCGCTCGGCTCGGGCCGACGATGCGTGGCAGGAAGTAGGTCATGCCGCCGTCGGGCGAGGCGCCGATGCGGCCGTAGGCGCAGGCGAAGAAGGCCGACTCGGAGGCGATCCTGATGTCGCAGGCGAGCGCCAGCGAGAAGCCCGCCCCGGCGGCGGGGCCGTTGACGGCGCAGATCACCGGGTAGGGGATCCGCCGCAGGTCGACGATCGCCGTGTGCAGGGCGTCGGCGCCGCGGCGCACCTGGGCCGGCAGGTCGATCTCCTCCGAGGAGACCCCCTCCTTGAACCAGTTGACGTCGCCGCCCGAGCAGAAGGCCTTGCCGGCGCCGGTCACGATCAGCGCCCGCAGCCGCGCCTGGTCGGCGAGCCAGGAGAAGGCGACCGTCATCTCGCCGATCATCTCCGGGCTCATCGCGTTGAAGGCGTCGGGCCGGTCGAGCGTCAGGGTCCCGATCTCGCCCTCGATCTCGATTCTCATCGTGTTCAGGCTCGGTATGTCCATGGGGGCCGCAGCCTACCCTTTGTCGGGTGACCGAGCTGACACACAACCTGCCCGACGCGCCGGGCGTCTACCTCTTCCACGCCGCCGACGACGAGGTCCTCTACGTCGGCAAGGCGCGCTCGATCCGCAAGCGCATCGCCTCGCACTTCTCGGGCGGGGAGCCGCGGCTGACCTCGCGCGTCGAGCGGATCGAGTGCATGGTCACCTCGACCGAGGCCGAGGCGCTGCTCGCGGAGCAGAGCTTCATCAAGCGCCACCGGCCGCGCTTCAACATCCGCCTGCGCGACGACAAGTCCTATCCCTACGTCTGCGTCAGCCTCGACGAGGACTATCCGCGCGTCTACTTCACGCGCGAGAAGCACCGGCCGGGGCGCGCCTACTTCGGGCCGTTCTCCAGCGCCAAGCGGGTGCGCGAGACGCTCGACCTGCTCGGCAAGCTGTTCCAGTTCCGCACCTGCGAAGGGGCCGAGCCGGGCCGGCGCTCCGGCAGCCCCTGCCTCGATTACTACATCAAGCGCTGCGGGGCGCCTTGCGTCGGGTACGTGAGCAAGGAGGAGTACCGGCGCAACATCGAGGCGATCGTCGACTTCCTCTCCGGTCGCTACCGCCAGATCGAGGCCGCCGAGCAGGAGAAGATGGAGGAAGCGGCTGCGGCGCGCGCGTTCGAGCGAGCGGCGCTGCACCGTGACCGCCTGCAGGCGATCCAGTCGCTGTTCGAGCGCCAGCGCGTCGCCGGCGGAACGGTCGGCACGGCCGACCTGATCGGCGTCGCCGCCGAGGGCCAGGACGCCAACGCCCAGGTCTTCCAGGTGCGCGACGGCATCCTCGCCGAGCGCCAGAGCTTCTACCTCGACAATCAGGCCGAACGCGACCTCGCCGAGGTCGCCGAGGAGTTCGTCGGTCAGTACTACTCGGCCTCGCCGGCGGTGCCGCGCACGGTGATCGTCGGGCCCTACCTGAGCGAGCGCGCCGAGCTGCTCGAAGCGGCGCTGAGCGAGCGCCGCGGCGGCCCGGTCGAGGTGCGGGTCGCCGAGCGCGGCGACAAGCGGCGCCTGCGCGAGCTGGCCGAGCGCAATGCCAAGCTCGCCCTCGACCAGGACCGGCTGCGTCGCGAGCACCGCCGCCAGCGCCGGGTCGAGTCGCTGGCGAGCCTGCGCGACGCGCTCGGCATGGGCGAGCTGCCGGTGCGGATCGAGGGCTTCGACATCTCCAACCTCGGCGGCGAGCACACCGTTGCCTCGATGGTGGTGTTCGAGGGGGGTGCGACGAAGAAGTCGGACTACCGAAGGTTTCGGGTGCGCGGCGAGGGCGGCAAGGGCCGCGCCGGCGGTCCCGACGACTTCGCCTCGATGGAAGAGATCCTGGGCCGGCGGATGAGCCGTTACCTCGAGCAGGTCGACCTCTCGCCGCACGACGGCAAGCGCGACCCCAGCTTCGGGGCGCTTCCATCGCTGGTCGTGATCGACGGCGGCAAGGGACAGCTCGCGGCGGGCATGCGGGCGCTGCGGCCCTTCGTCGAGCGCGGCGTCACCGTGATCGGGCTGGCGAAGAGGCTCGAGGAGGTCTACGTGCCGGGCCGCTCGGCGCCGCTCGACCTGCCGGCCGACTCGGAGGCCTCGAAGCTGCTGCAGCGCGTGCGCGACGAGGCGCACCGCTTCGCGATCGACCACCATCGGGGGCGCCGCGACCGGGCCATGACCGGTTCGGTGCTCGACGAGCTGAAGGGGGTCGGGCCGGTGCGCAAGCGGGCCCTGCTCCAGCATTTCGGCTCTCCAGAGCGGTTCATCGCCGCCTCTCGCGAGGAACTGGAAATGGTGCCCGGCCTGCCTGGCAAGGTAGCCCGTGAGATCCACGAGCAGCTCAACAGGACCGGTTGATGGCGAAGAGCACGACCAAGGAGACGAAGACGGAGACACCGGAGGCGGAAAGCGGCGGCCCCGGTGTCAACCTCGTCGTCATCACCGGCCACTCGGGCGCCGGCAAGTCCGAGGCGATCGCCGCCTTCGAGGACGGCGGCTACTTCTGCGTCGACAACCTGCCGCCGCGGATGATCGGCAGCCTCGGTGAGCTCTTCCAGCACGAGGGCAGCGGGGTCGAGCGCGCCGCGGTCGTCTCCGACGTGCGTGGCGGCGACTACTTCGACGAGCTGCTGCAGGTGCTCGACGACCTCGACGCCGACGGGCTGCGGCCGACCGTCCTCTTCCTCGAGGCCGACGAGGAGACGCTGGTCGACCGCTACAAGGAAACCCGCCGCCGCCACCCGCTGGCGCCGGAAGGGAGCATCGTCGACGGGATTCGCGCCGAGCGCGAGCTGCTGGCGCCGCTGCGCGAGCGCGCCGACGTCGTCATGGACACCGGCGGGCTGACCAGCGGCACGCTGCGCCGCCGCATCGCGGAGGAGCTGCTGGGCCACCATGAGAGCGCCAAGATGGCGCTGACGCTGATCACGTTCGGCTTCAAGAACGGGCCGCCGCACGACGCCGACCTCACCCTCGACGTCCGCTTCCTTCCCAACCCGCATTACGTGGACGACCTGCGACCGCTGACCGGTCTCGACCGCCGCGTCCGCGAATACGTCGAGGCCGGGACCCAGGCAGGCGAGTTCTACGGCCGCCTCCTGCCGCTGCTCGAGTTCCTCGTTCCGGCCTACGTGGCCGAGGGCAAGAGCCACCTCTCGATCGCCGTCGGCTGCACCGGCGGCCGCCACCGCTCGATCACCGTCGCCGACCGCATCCGCCGCGAGCTCGAGAGCCGCGACGACGTAGTGGTTCGCGTCAAGCACCGCGACGCCGAGCTCGACTGACGGCCCGAGGGGCCGTCATGCGGCGTCCTCGGTCGCTCGCGTGCGGAGCACGCCACGCTCCCTGCGTCCTTGCCTGATCGGCCCCTCGGGCCGTCAGTCGGAATCGAGGGTGGGTTTTCCACTGACGACGATCGATCTCTTCAGCTCCTCGACCGCGCGGCCCGACCCGCGCCAGCCCTTGACCGGGAAGGCGGCCGACTGCGTCGCGTCGTCGAGGTTGACGGCCTCGACGATCCACGGACGGCCGAAGAAGAGCCTGGCGGCGATTCCGGACCAGACGACCAGAAGCACTAGCAGCAGCTCTATCGCGAACCCGATCAACGGGAGCAGGACGATGAAGATCGCGAGGATCGCGGCGGCGACGGCGAGCGCGCCGATCGGACTGTCCATGAGGTCGATCGCGTTCAAGGTTTCGATGCCCGCGTCGGCAAGCGACCTGTCGCTGTCACGACGAAAGCGGCCGCGCGGATCGGGCAGCGGCTGGTCCATCCAGCGCCGCCCCACCCGCCAACGATGTCCGTCCGGCGCCGTCACGAGCACACCCCGCAGCATCGTCGCAGTCTAGGTTCGACCGCCGACGCCGGCCAGTCCTGCATTCACCGTGTATATGACGGCGAATGCAGGGCTGACCGTCCCGGACCTAGAATCGCCCGGCACTTGAGCTCTCCCGACGACACCGTCATCTCGATTCGCGGCCTGCGCAAGAGCTATGGGGGGTTCGAGGCCGTGCGTGGGATCGACCTCGAGGTGCGGCGGGGGGAGGTGTTCGCCTTCCTCGGGCCGAACGGGGCGGGGAAGACGACGACGGTCGAGATCCTCGAGGGGTATCGCAAGCACAGCGGGGGGGAGGTCTCCGTTCTGGGTGAGGATCCGGAGGGCGCCGGCCGCGCCTGGCGCGAGCGGATCGGGATCGTCCTGCAGAGCTGCCGCCTCGATCCCTATCTGACGGTGCGCGAGTCGCTCGAGCTCTACGCTGGCTACTACCGCGCGCCGCGCCCGGTCGACGAGACGATTGAGCTGGTCGGCCTCGGCGCAAAGGCCGACGCTCGCACCGGCGGCCTCTCCGGTGGCCAGCAGCGCCGTCTCGACGTCGGCATGGCGCTGGTCGGCGACCCCGAGCTGCTCTTCCTCGACGAGCCGACCACGGGCTTCGACCCCTCGGCCCGGCGCCAGGCCTGGGAGGCGATCGCCGGCCTGCGCGACCTCGGCAAGACCGTCTTCCTCACCACCCATTACATGGACGAGGCGCAACGCCTCGCCGATCGGGTGACGATCATCGCCCGGGGACAGGTCGTTGCCGCCGGCACTCCGGAGGAGCTCGGCGACCGCGAGAGCCTGCCGACGACGATCAGCTACCGGCTCGACGGTGAGGAGGTCGCGGTCGAGACGAGAAGTCCGGTTGCCGACCTGCACGAGCTGACCGCCCGCGCCGTCGCCGAGGGCCTCGAGCTCGAGGCCCTGGAAGTGACCCGCCCCAACCTCGAGGACATCTACCTCTCGCTGACCGCCGAGGGCGGGGAGGACGACCGATGACGTTCCGGTGCGCCTTTTGTACCCGTGAGGTCCATAGAGCGCACCGGAAGGGGCGAGGGCAGGGGTGGCCCTCATGAGCGGGCTGGCGCTGTTCGCCCATCAGTTCCGCTACGACCAGAAGGTCTTCTGGCGCAATCCGGCCTCGGTCTTCTTCACCGTCGCCTTCCCTGTCCTGCTGCTGCTGATCTTCGCCACGGTCTTCGGCGGGCAGACGGTCGAGGTGCGCGGCGGCATCGATACCACCGCCTACTACGTGCCGGCAATCATCACCCTCTCGGTGATCTCGGCGACGATGCAGTCGCTGGCGATGTCGCTGGTCATCGCCCGCGAGGACGGCCGCCTCAAGCGCGGCCGCGGCACGCCGATGCCGGCCTGGGTCTTCATCGCCGGGCGGGTTGGCAACTCGGCCGTCGTCGCGGTGCTGATGCTTGCCCTGATCGCGGCGATCGGCGGCCTCGCCTACGGCGTCGCCTTCCCCTGGGACCGCCTGCCGCAGGTCCTGCTCGTGCTGCTGGTCGGCGCCGCCTCCTTCTGCTGCCTCGGCATCGCGCTGACCGCGGCGATCCCCTCGCAGGACGCGGCGGCGCCGATCGTCAACGCCCTGCTGCTGCCGCTCTACTTCCTCTCCGGGGTCTTCATTCCCGACGACCAGCTGCAGCGGCGTCATCCACTTCTCGCCGACCTCTTTCCGATCCGCCATTTCTTCGAGGCCTTCTTCGCGGTCTACGACCCGGGCAGCGCCGGCGCCAGCGTCGAGTGGGGGAACCTCGCCGCGGTCGCGGGCTGGGGAGTTGCCGGCCTGGCCCTGGCGATCCGCTACTTCCGCTGGACCCCGCGCGGCGGCTAGTGGGTGGCCGGCGACGTCGGCTGTCGCACCACCAGCGCGCGGCACCGAATCCGGCCTCCCGTATAGCCTCTCGGCCTCGATGCTGCACCATGTCCTCCTGGAGGTGTCCGACCTCGAGCGGAGCGCCTCGTTCTACGACGCGCTGCTCGCTCCGCTTGGCTGGCGGCGTCACTTCGAGGAGGACCAGACGATCGGCTGGGGCATCGCCAAGCCGGTCTTCTTCATCTCGGCCCACCACGATCCGCAGGCCGGCTTCGGGCTGATCAGCTTCTCCGGGTTGGGGATCGTTGCTGTCAAGGCGGCCTGGGAAGCCGGGATCCGCGGCGGGGGCACCAGCGTCTCCGAACCCGGCGAACGCAGCACCTATGGCTCGGGCTCCTACTCGGCGTTCCTCAAGGACCCCGACGGGTACGAGATCGAGATCACCATCGGCTCGGACTGAGGAAAACCCGGGCCGGCGGCCCTCGCCGGCCCATAACATCGAGATATCTCCCTAGTAAGCCACTCCAGGAGGATTTGAGACAAATGGCAGTCAAGGTCGGCATCAACGGCTTCGGTCGGATCGGGCGCAACGTCTTCCGCGCCGCCCACGCGGCCGGGGCGGACATCGATTTCGTCGCCGTCAACGACCTCGTCGACCCGGGCACGATGGCCAACCTGCTCAAGTACGACTCGATCCTCGGTCGCTTCCCGGCTGAGGTCGTCGCCGAAGGCGACGCGATCTCGGTCGGCGGCAAGCAGCTTAAGACGCTCTCCGAGCGCGACCCGGCCGACCTGCCCTGGGGCAAACTCGGCGTCGACGTCGTGATCGAGTCGACCGGCCTCTTCACCAAGCGCGAGGACGCCGCCAAGCACCTCGCCGCCGGCGCCAAGAAGGTGATCATCTCGGCGCCCGCCACCGAACCGGACGTGACCGTGGCGCTCGGGGTCAACTTCGACGACGCATACGACCGCGACAGTCACCACGTCATCTCCAACGCCTCCTGCACGACCAACTGCCTGGCGCCGCTGGCCAAGGTGCTGCACGAGGCCTTCGGGATCGAGCAGGGCCTGATGACGACGATCCACGCCTACACCGCCGACCAGCGCCTGCAGGACATGCCGCACAAGGACCCGCGGCGCTCGCGGGCCGCGGCGCTCAACCTGATCCCGACGACGACCGGCGCGGCCAAGGCGGTCGGCTTGGTCCTGCCGGAGCTGAACGGCAAGCTCAACGGGTTCTCGATGCGGGCGCCGGTCCCGACCGGCTCGGCCGTCGACCTCGTCTTCACGACGCCGAACCCGCTCGAGCCCGACCGGATCAACGCGGCGCTGAAGGAGGCCGCCGAGGGCCCGCTGAAGGGAATCCTCGCCTACACCGAGGACCCGATCGTCTCCACCGACATCGTTGGCGACCCGCGCTCCTCGATCGTCGACGCGCGGTCGACGATGACGATAGGCGACGGCCGTATGGCGAAGGTGATCAGCTGGTACGACAACGAGTGGGGCTACTCCAACCGCTGCGTCGAGCTCGCCGGCAAGGTCCTCTGAGCCCCCAGCGGAGGCAGCCGTGAGCTTCTCGAAGGCCAGTGTCCGCGACGCCGACGTCGCCGGCAGGCGGGTGCTCGTCCGCGTCGATTTCAACGTCCCCCTGGAGGATGGGCAGGTCAGCGACGACACCCGCATCCGCGCCGCCCTGCCGACGATCGAGCTGCTGCGCGAGCGGGGGGCGTCGCTGGTCCTCGTCTCTCACCTCGGGCGGCCGC
>Ga0207677_10000332_pt1 | contig 34009 bp, 23 predicted proteins | sample KBSMisM42_FD_184311 | JGI IMG/M metagenome (GOLD analysis project Ga0207677, IMG submission 184311) | Miscanthus rhizosphere microbial communities from Kellogg Biological Station, Michigan, USA - KBS Miscanthus M4-2 (SPAdes) (version 2) | ecosystem: Host-associated > Plants > Roots >...
CAGATCGCCGGCGATGTTGCCGTTGGAACCCGCATGATTGTCGACGACGACCGGCACCGCGAGAATCTCGGAAAGCTTCTGGCCGACGACGCGTGCGGCAATATCGGGAGCGCCGCCGGGTGGGATTGGCACGATCACCTTGATCGTCCGCGATGGATATTGGGCGAGCACCTCGGAGCTCGCCAATACCAACAGGCAGGCCGCAAGCAGGTGACGCAATTTCGCCGTCATCACGCATTTTTTCGCATATCATGAGGAATTGCAACGTACGCACGCACTCTCATGCCTGCTGCCGCCGATCGCGCGCTAATCGACAAGCTCGTCCTGGCCAATCGCATTCTTTATCGACAAGGTGTCGTCGACGGCTTCGGGCATGTCAGCGTTCGTCACGATCAGTCGTCCGATCATTTCCTGCTGGCCCGCAACATGGCGCCGGGCCTGGTGCGACGTGAGGATATCGTCACCTTCGACCTCGACGGCGCGGCGCTCGATGCGGCCGGAAGACGGGTGTACCTGGAGCGTTTCATCCACGGCGAAATCTATCGCGCGCGCCCCGATGTGGACGCGGTTGTGCACAGCCACTCGCCCAATGTGATTCCGTTCGGCGCGACCGGGACGCCGCTGCAGCCGGTCTTTCACATGAGCGGATTCCTGGCGGAAGGCAGCGCGCTGTTCGAGATTCGCGACATCGCCGGCGATACCGATATGCTGATCAGCAACGCAAGCCTCGGCGTGGCTCTCGCTGCCGCGCTCGGCTCGCGTTCGACGGTGCTGATGCGCGGGCATGGATCGACGGTGGTCGGCGCGTCGCTCGAGCAGGCGGTGTACCGCGCGATCTACGCGGAGGTCAACGCCAGGTTGCAGACGCAGGCGAGGCAATTGGGCGAAGTGACTTATCTGAACGCAAACGAAGCCGCCAAGGCGGCTGCGATCAACGACACCCAGCTCCCGCGCGTGTGGGAGTTGTGGGCGAGGGAGATCGGGCCGGTCGAGTAGCTGCCTTAGGCCGGTGGTGGCGCGTCTTCGCCGGCCTCTTCGATCATCCGGTGCCAGTGAGCACTGGCGTGTCGGCCGCAGCGTCGGCTCGCCACGCGCGATCCCCACGCGCTTCGCGCGCGGGGCCCCTCGCCGCGGGCTCGCGCCGCTACTTGCTGCCGCGCGCGTAGTACTTGAAGAGATCGTCCTGCTGTTGCTTGGTCAGCGGCGCGGCAAGAAACTTCATGCTCACCGCGTCGGCCATCGCTTCGTCGAGTCCGGAAAGCCGGTCGAGGCGGAGGTTGTTCTTCGGATAGAACTGATCGCGGACTTCCTTCGCCAGCGTCTCCGGAACGTTGACCCATTCGGCGTAGGCTTTCAGCGCCGCGGGATCCGAATACATCCAGTCGAGCGTTTCACGGTATGCCTGCAAGTAACGCTCGAGCACATCACGGCGCTGCTCGGCGACGGCCGCGTTGGCGATCATCAGTCGGACCGTCTGGTTACGAAACGCGGGCACATCGCTTTCGCGCACGATCAGGCGGATGCGTCCCTGCTGCAAGGCCTCGACGCCGAATGGCGGAGACGACCAGCCGATGTCGACTTGCCCCGACATCGTCTGCGTGAACGTCGAGGCCGGGCTACCGGTCGCGACCGGCTTCGCCTGGACGCCGAATTCGCGGATGAAGGCGAGGACCGCGAGGTTGGTCGACGAGCCTGTGGTCGAGTAGGCAATCGTCTTTCCCCCCGCGTCCTTGATACTCTTGATCGGCGATTCGGACGGCACGTACCAGAACAGATCGTCGGCGCCGGTCATCGAGTTGGCGATGGCGCGAACCGGCGCTCCCTTGGCAAAGGCGCCGAGCACCCCGGCGGTGCCCACGCCGATCCCAAGGTCGACGCTGCCCGAGATAACCGCTTGCATCGTCTCTCCGGCGCCCTGGGTGTAAAGCAACTCAAGCGTCAGCCCGCGCTTTTTGAAGAACCCGGCCTTCTGACCCAGTTCCGGCGCCGCGTTCTCCCAGTTCCCACGCTGGCCGATGGCGAGTTTGAGCACGTCCTGGGCCATCGCGCTGGCGGCAGCCGACACGATCGCGACGGCAAAGAGCCAGCGGAGCGTTGTTGCGAACTTCATTCGGTTCTCCTCCAGCGCACGTCGGGCGGACATTATCGCCGCACGGGTCGCCTTTGGGAATAACCGTGGAGTCGAGGCTCCTGCGCTTCGCTCCGGTATTGCGCGGATGCGACCGATCTACAACGGTGCACCCGTCAACGCGCCGTATCGGGCAATCACCGCTTCAGTTCGACCACGACTTCGAGGTACTCGCTTTGCAGCACCAGCGTGCCGTCCCGCGACCGATTGCGGCGATCGATGAGGTTCAGCAGGTCCTGGGTGAGCGCAGCTTGCCTTTGCGCATCGAGCGCGAGGAACGTCCTGTTCATCGGTCCGTAGTAAGTGCGAAACACCTCGATCCAGTGAGACGGCGAGCGGTAGCGAAACGTAAAATCGCGCCGAGTGATCCTAATCTCCTGCGCCGCCTGGCCGAAAAGTTCCTCGAGTCTTGCGTTCGTTCCCCACAATGCCGGCGATCGGACGCCGGCGGCTGGAGGGACGTAGTTCGCGATCGTCTTGAACAGCTGACCGATGAAGCTTTCCGGCGTCCAGTTCGCCAAGCCGATTTTGCCGCCGGGCTTGCAGACGCGCACGAGTTCGCCCGCCGCTCTGTCCTGGTCGGCTGTGAACATCACGCCGAAGGTGGAAAGCACGGCGTCGAACGACTTGTCGGGAAAGGGCAGGTTCTCCGCGTCGGCTTCCCGGAACTGGATCGTGTGGCCCTCGGCCTGCGCGCGAGCCCGGCCGGACTCGAGCAGCGAGGACACATAGTCGGTCGAGGTGACGTCGCACCAGCGCCGGGCGGCTGCCAGCGTGGCGTTGCCGTTGCCGGAGGCGACGTCGAGCACGCTGCTGCCCGCGCGCAAGTCGAGCGCCTCGCACAGGATTTCGCCCACGATCTGCAAAGTCGTGCCTACGACGGCATAGTTTCCCGCGGACCAGGCGGCCTGCTGGCGCGCCTTGACTGCGGCGAGATCGACGAACGGCGGCGACGCGGGAATCACTGCAGACATCGCATTACTCCTGGCTGGGTGAAAGGGGTAGGCCGTGGAACGCTTCGGCTGCCCCATGTGCCTCAGCGCGACGCCGAACATCGACGGCGATTTCTGTTCGTTCTGATACATGAGAGGTCACCACCGAGGGTTGTGCGACAGAAGAATGCGCAGTCGGGTGCTCTCCGCCTCTCGCGTGAATTCCGCCGCGACCGAGCTTATTTCGCTGCGGTCGAAACCCAGGTCGTGCAACATGCGGTCATCGAGCTGGCGAAGCGTGTCGCGGAGCGCGCTTGCCTCGCGGCGCTGTCTATAGCGCGCGTATGCTCGGCGTGCGAATGCGCCGACTGCCCACACCATTTCGGCAATGATCTCGGCGAGGGTGAACGCCCGCTCGATCCGCGCCGCACGATGCAATTCGTAAGCGCTCAAAAGAGCGGACGCGGCGGGCGCACCGGCCTCGGCATCGCCGCCGAGGCCGTTCAGTCCACGCGCATGACGCGCCCACGCTTCGATGTCATCCTCGTCGATCGCCGGATGCTCGCGACTCGCGTCGCCGCCCGGATACCTGTTCCGCGAGACATCGCGCGGAGTGTGGTCGTACGTCCTGACGCCGTGTGGCTCAAGATCATCAATTGCAATCAACCCATCCAATTCGGTCAAATTGCCCATCGGTCTTCCTTTTCGTGAAATCGGGTCTGCCAGAAAAAGTCTATCGAGCGAATGCGGCAGGAGAATTGCATCCCGAGACCACTTTTGTTTCTAGTGTTGCATCCGCTGTCGGTCCCTGTGCCGGCGGCAGCGGTTGCAACTCCAACCGGCCAACGTTATTGGGCCTTGCGGTATGGCAGCAACATGCCGGCCTGCCGGCGATAGCGGCGATATCGGTCACCGAACTGGGCGACGAGGTCGCGCTCCTCGAACCAGATGCCGACGAAGATGTACCCTGTCGTGGCGATCGAGAACAACAGATGCCCGGCGGTCATGACGGGAGCTGCCCAGAAGCCGAGAAGAAAGCCGAGATAGATCGGATGGCGCACGTAACGGTACAAAAGCGGTGTTCTGAACTCCGGCTCGGGCAGATCCTGGCCGGCAAGCCGCGCGAACACCTGGTGCAGCCCAAAGAGCTCGAAATGGTTGATGAGGAAGGTGCTTGCCAGCAGCACCGTCCACCCTAGCCAGAACATGCCCCAGACGAACTGCGTGCCCACAGCGCTGTCGACACGCCAGATTACCGGCTCGGGGATTGGCCGCCATTGCCAGAGCAGGAGAGCCAGCGCCAGGCTGGCGGCAAGCACGTAGGTGCTGCGTTCCACCGCCGGCGGCACGATGCGCGTCCACCAGCGCTTGAACGACTTGCGTGCCATGACGCTGTGTTGCACGGCGAACAGAGCAAGCAGCAGAAGATTCACGACCAGCGACTGGACGAAGGGCGCCATCGTGCCGGTGTCGATCGACTTCGGCACGACGAGATTGCCGGCGAAACCGATAGCGTAGAGAAATGTCGCCCCGAAGAATGCGTAGGCGGCCAGGCCGTACAAGAGTGACAGGAATGCTCCCATTGCAGTGTCCCCTGGGTATGAGATTTCGAAAAGTGCGGAAACGAAAGCCCGTTTAAGGACATTCGTTCACATCGGAAAGTCCGCCAGCGAAAGTCTATCCAGCGAATGCGGCAGGAGAATTGCGTCCCGAGACCACTTTTGTTTCTAGTGTTGCGTCCGCTGTCGATCCCGCAGCGACGAAACGTCCGGCCACTGCGACACCAGGTCCGATTGCATCGATCTGGGCGGTTTCGCCTCGGTCTGCGCAGCAATGGCTGCAGGCGGCAGCGATTGCAACTTGAGATACGCGGCAGCGTCGCCATCGCTGGTGATCAGGCCCATGCCGAACCTGTGCGCGATGCGCATGATGGGCGTATTGGCCGAGAGGCAGTGCATGCAGACACTCGGTATGCGTCGAGCACGCGCTCCTGAAACGGCTTGCCTGAACAGCTCGCTGCCGATTCCGCGTCGACGGTTGGCGGGAAGGACTGACAGCGCAAGCTCGGCTTGATTGCCTTCGATCGCCAGATGCCCCACACCCACGGGCGCGAGCCGGCCGTCGCGGACGCCGAGAACAAGGTCGCGCTGGAAATCGATTCTGTCGACATAGGCGGCGATAACGGTCGGCGCAAGTGCCATCCCGAAGCGCAAAGATCGGTCCTTGAGGGGCAGCGCGAGAAAGTGCGAGACGAGCGAGGCGCGCGTATCGTCGCTCAGGCGTTCGACGGTGTAGGTCATCATCAAGGTTATCGTTCGGTTGCCGCGGAATAGCGAGCAACCGTGCCTTCGCGCGTCCGGTCCGATTGCAAGACGCGCAAGGTCGACTCACTCGATGTATCCGTAGCGACGGTGGACTCGCGCTCAGCCTGTTCGAGCGCTGCGAACCCGCGGCGCCAGCTCAACACCGCGAGTAGACCGCCGAAGAGAGCCACGAGGGGGGACCATGGCAACCTTGGATCACCATCGAACCAGCGCAGCAGTCCAGCGGCCAGCGCAGTCGCGCCGATCAGGCCTATATGCAGCCACAGGCCGGAGGCAACGAGCGCACTGCTGCGGTTGTTTGGCGATTCAGGCATTTTGTCCACGGGATGTCCTGGTTTCTGTCGGTGGGGGACTCCGATGCAGTCTATTGGGCGGGTGCAGCAGGAGAACTTCTCGGGAGACGCAATTTTGTTTCGTTTGTTTCATGCCCCCCCGGCATGGGTCGAAACCTCTGCACATTGCACGGCGATAGTTGTAGGATTTGTGGTTGTGACCCGAGGGGAGACGGTTAATTGGCTGCCGAAGAGCACCGGAGAGCGGAACCGCGTTCTGTGAATGCCAAAGGCACGATCCTGATCGTCGATGACGAGCCGGACGTGCGAGCGGTACTGGAGGAATACTTTGTGGCCCACGGGTATGCGGCGCTTTGTGCCGAGAGCGCCAGCGCCGCGCGGCTGCTGGTCGCCAAGCATCCGATCGATCTCGCATTGGTGGATATCCACATGCCAGGCGAGGATGGACTGAGTCTGGCGCGGCACCTTCGCGAGCGCTATGCCAAGCTGGCGATCGTCATGCTGACTTCCGCCGGTACCGTGGTGGATCGCATCGTGGGCCTCGAGATGGGTGCCGACGACTACATCCCGAAGCCCTTCGACCCGCGGGAGCTGGTGGCGCGTGTCAAAAGCGTACTGCGTCGAACGTCGTCCGCGGGACGGGCCGACATTGGTGCGGCAAAAGTGCGCATCGGGCGATGCGTGCTCGATATCGCTGCACACCGGCTGATCGATGACAAGGGGGAAGAGGTGCCGATGTCTCCGCTGGAGTTCGATCTGCTCAAGGCGCTCGCGGAGCATCCTAACCGGGCGCTATCGCGCGAGCATATTCTGAATCTCAACAAGCAACGGGACTGGGATCCATTCGACCGCAGCGTGGATCTTCGGATCATGCGGTTGCGCAAGAAGATCGAACCCGATCCCGAGCATCCTCGGTTCATCAGAACCATAAGAAACGAGGGTTATCTTTTCGTGCCGGACGGAGCGTGATAACCGAATGAACACTCATCTGCGCGCAGGAAAACAGCTGTGCGTTCTCGCATGCATCACGCTTTTGCTTGCGTTGAGCGGCTGCATGCGGGAACCCGAGACCGCCCTGCGCATCGGCACCAACGTCTGGATCGGAAGCGAGCCGCTCTACCTGGCGCGGGAGCTGGGTCGTCTCGATCCCGCCGCAGTGCAGCTCGTCGAATATCCGTCGGCGAGCGAAGTTCTTCGCGCCTTCCGCAACCAGGCCATCGACGGCATGGTCATCAGCCTGGACGAGCTATTCGGGCTTGCCGTAGACGGGTTTCAGCCGCGAATCATCCTGGTCGTCGACGTTTCGCACGGAGCCGACGTGGTGGTGGGTCGTAATGGCATGCGGACGATGAAGGATCTTAAAGGCAAGTCGGTCGCCGTCGAAAGCAGCGCCCTTGGCGCCTTCGTGCTGAGCAGAGCCCTGGCCGTGAGCGGCATGCAGGCGAGCGATGTCAACGTCGTACACCTGGAGTCGAATGAGCAGACGAGCGCGTTCGAAAAGGGGCAGGTCGATGGCGCGGTCACCTTCGACCCGTATCGCGCCCAGTTTCTCCGGGACGGCGCCAAAACGCTGTTCGACAGCAAGCAGATTCCGGGCGAGATAGTCGATCTGCTGGCAGTGCGTGCCTCTGCCATCGACAAGGAGCCCAAAGCCATAAAGGCGCTGCTTGCCGGCTGGTTCGACGCGATCGACTACATGAACCGCGATCCTAAGGATGCGGCGCGGCGCATGGGAATTCGCCAGCAAACGACCGGTGATGAGTTCCTGGAGGCCCAGAAGGGTCTGCATGTTCCCTCCCGCGACGAAAATCTCAAAATGCTCAGCGGGGCGACTCCGGAGTTGGCGGTGGCCGGACGGCGGCTGATGACCTTGATGGTCGACGCGAAGCTGTTGCGCGCCGAACTTGACATCGAAGGCCTGCTCGCTCCGGGGCCGCTGGCGAACTTGCCCCGATGAGTCCCGTCGTGGAGGTCCAATGACCATCCGCGTTCCAGCGTCGCTGAAGTTTACGGTTCCGCTCGTCCTGCTCAGCTTTGCCGCGGCGCTGAGCACGGTAAACCTGCTGTATCACGTGCCGCAGGCCGAGCGTGCAGCGGAAGAAGACAACCGCAAGCGGTTGGCGCAGGAGATGTCTCGCCTGCAAAGCACGATGGAGTATCTGTTGCTCAAGGGGGACATGGATGCTGCGCAGCACGAAATCGCGGTGCTGGCGCATAACCACGACGTCACTTTCGCCGCGCTGACGGATGACCGGAACGTCGTCATTACCGCGACGCGGCGGGCCTGGCTGGGGCGGCAAATAACCGAGGTGTTGCCGCAGTTCGATCTCGAGCGGGCGGCCGCGGCCATTCGAGAACGCCGTGCTGGAATGACCACCGACTCGAATGGCAGTGAATTGCTCGGCCACGCCGGCATTCTGATGGGCGGTGAACACGAGGCGCTTCGTCCGTCCCGGACCGGCACCGTCTTCCTGGGCTACGATCTCAAAAGGTACAAGGCGGAAGCTCGAGCACAGGTTCTTCAGCAATCCCTCTACTGGGCCGGCCGGGTGACAGTGCTCGCCTTGGCGATGTGGTTGATATTTCATTTCCTGCTGACCCGGCGAACGGCGAAGCTGGTGCGTGCCGCGGAAGAGCTCGCAGCCGGAAATCTCGATGCTCGAAGCCACCTCAGAGGGACCGATGAGCTCGCCCGGCTGAGCCGGGCCTTCGACGCCATGGCGCTCAAGGTGGCCGCCACGCAGACGCGGCTGCGTCAGGATATTGCCGAGCGGATGCGCGCCGCGGAGGCGCTGCGGGTGTCGGAGGCAAGCTACCGATCGATCTTTGATGCCGCCGAGGACGCCATTTTCGTTCACGACATTGAGACGGGAGCCATCGTCGATGCCAATCTCAAAGCCTGTGCCACCTTTGGCTATAGCCGCGAGGAATTCCTGACCCTCGATGTCGGCAACCTCGGAACCGGCGAGCACCCATACGCCCATCAAGACGCGATGGATCTGATTGCGCGTGCCGCAGCGGGCGAGGAGTTGCGCATCGAATGGCATGGCAAGAGCAAAGATGGCAGCTTGCGTTGGCACGAGGTATTCGTCAGGCGCGTGACCATTGGAGGCCAGGAACGAATACTGGCACTGGCTCGCGATATCACCGGCCGCAAGTTAGCCGAGGCGGCGCTACGGGCGAGCGAAGAACAGTATCGCGCCATGTTCAATGCATCGACCGACGGGCTGGCGCTGTGGAACGCGGCAGGCGAGATCGTCGATACGAATCCCGCCCTGTGGCTGATGTACGGGTATGGCGATGGAGACTCCCCGCCACTGCCGCTGGCCAGCGACACCGGCCCCTGCTACCACACCGAATTTCTCAAAGCGGTGGCCGCCGGCGAATCGTTGCATTCGGAACTGACTGATCGCCGCAAGGACGGGTCGCCGCTGGAGCTCGAAGTGCACGGCATCCCAATGCAGTATCAAGGACAGCCGCACGTGCTGACGATCGCTCGCGACATAACGGAGAAAAAGCGGTCTGCGGAAGAGCTGACGCGACAACGGGAATCGCTGTATCAACGGGAAAAACTCGCCGCGCTCGGTTCGCTCCTCGCCGGCGTCGCACATGAACTCAACAATCCGCTATCGGTCGTGGTGGCGCGGGCGGTGTTGCTCGAGGAGCAGGGGAATCCGACCGCGCAGGCTGCGGCACTGAAGATCCGCACTGCCGCCGAACGATGCGCGCGCATCGTGCGAACCTTTCTCGCCATGGCCCGGCAACAGCAACCCGAACGCGGTCCGGTGGCGATCAACGACGTCATTTCGGCAGCACTCGACATCACCGCCTATCCCGTTCGTACGAGCAGCATAGAAGTCAAGCTGGATCTCGCCAAGGATATTCCCTTGATCCACGCCGATGCCGATCAGCTTCACCAGGTGCTGCTCAATTTGATCATCAACGCGCAACAATCGCTGCAGGACCATCCTGGACCGCGGCACATACGTGTGACCAGCCGTTTCGACACGCGTGTGCAGCTGGTTCGAGTCACCGTTGCCGACAACGGGCCCGGCATTCCGGCGCATCTTCGGGCGAGGATATTCGAGCCGTACTTCACGACCAAGCCGACGGGAATCGGGCTTGGCGTCGGCCTGGCGGTTAGCCTCGGCATCGTCGAAGCCCATGAAGGCACACTGACGGTCGTTTGCCCTGCGCAGGGCGGCGCCGAGTTTTCGATCACGTTACCCCTCGGCGCCGTTGACGCGACCGCCGTCGAATCCTCATTTCCTTCGAAGCCAGATCCGTCCCGGCGCACGATCCTGGTCATCGATGACGAGGCAGAGATTCGCGAGACGCTCGCCGACATCCTGGTCGCCGCGCAGCACCGCGTGGTGACCGTTGCTTCCGGTCGCGAAGCGCTCCAGCACATGGCCGTCGAACACTACGATGTGATCCTGACGGATGTCCGGATGCCGGATCTCGATGGTCGCGCGCTCTATCAGGAGATCGAGCGGCGCTGGCCGGGACGCGGTGTGCGAGTCGTCTTCGTGACTGGTGACACGCTCGCTTCCACCTTGCGCGAGTTCGTCTCCGAGAGTGGCCGTCGGGTGATCGAGAAGCCATTCCTGCCGAGCGAGGTGCGCCGCGTCGTCGCCGAATTGGCCATGGACGGCGACCTTCCGCGCCCCAATGTAGCGTAGCGCCCTGCGGTCGCGCCCGACACGGGATCGACAGCAGATCTTTGCGCTACGCCAGCCGAGCGTCCCGATGTGCGCGTCGGGTGCGCACGAAACAATCGAAACAAAAACGGCTGGTTTTTGAAGTCTCCCTGCTGCGCATTCTCACTAGACTGCAAGGCTTCCGCGTGCGCACCGCATCGGTGCCCGGTACGCGAATCATCCTGATCTCTCGACCGGCGTGTGGAAGCATCATTACTCATAACTTGGAGAATTCAATGCAATCGTTGTTGCGTAAATCATTGATCGTGTCCGGAATCGCCTTGAGTGCTGTCGCGTTTGGCCAGAATGCCAGCGCCGATTCAAGCGATATCCTGCGCTGGCAGACGGTAAACGGCATTGTCGCGACTAACACTACGGTAGGCACCGGTGCCGGACTGGTAAACGGCGGCCCGACGCCTTGGTCGACGCTGGATGGACATGTCAACGTCGATCTTGCCAAAGGCAAAATCAACTTCGACGTTCGCGGTCTCGTCCTCGCCGGTGGAAATTCGATCGGCACGCCTGGGGCGGTGACGCAGGTCAAAGGAACCCTGGTTTGCGATACCAACGGCAGCGCCGGTGACACTATTCTCGTCGATACGCCGCTCGTCGACCTGAGCGAACAGGGCGACGCGCAGTTCAACGGCAGAGTCGCAATGCCTGTGGTATGCGCGACCGAGCCAGATGTTGCGTTTCTGATTCGCGTCGGCGCGGGCAAATGGATTGCCAACGCCACAGTACTGCGGTAGCAACCGGCAATCGCGCGCGCTGCGATGAAGGCAGCGATGCGCGATCGCTCGCAACCAGCAAGAGCCCGGATAAACGTCTAAAGGATTGGCACATGAACCGCTATGAAACGTCAACACCTCGCGCCGCACTGGGATTGACCGCCGTCGCGATGGCCGCCATCACGATGGCGACATTGGTTGTGCTGCCGGCACAACTCGGGTCGGTCAGCGCTAATGCAAGCACATTGGCGGCGGAGAAAGTCCCGGCAGAAGCACGATTCGACGTCGCCAGGGCTCCGAGCATCGACGTGACGGGAGCAATCGATGGCGAAGAATACGTCAGTCCCGGTCGCGCGGCATTCGAGGCGCAAGAATGCGGCAGACAAACCAAGTCGAATTCGCATAGCCTGGCCGATTAGTTTGACCAGCACGACCGACACTCGAATTTTCGATCGATCCAGTCATTCTCACGAAAGAGAAACGATGAATCAGACGTACAGGGGACGCTGTTTCTGCGGAGCCGTCGAGGTCGTCGTTACTGGCGAGCCGGTCGCGGCAGGTTACTGCCATTGCGCCTCGTGCCGCAGCTGGTCGGCCGCGCCGGTAAATGCATTCAGCCTGTGGAAACCCGATGCCGTGAAATTCACCAAGGGCGACGGAAACGTCGGCGTCTACCACAAGACTGAGAAGAGCTACCGCAAGTTTTGCAAGACCTGCGGCGGGCACCTGCTGACCGACCACCCGTTGTGGGGCGTCGTCGACGTGTATGCCGCTACGATCCCTACCTATCGCCACGAGGCGCAGCTTCATGTCAACTACGCGGAGACCGTCCTCCGCATCAAAGACGGCCTGCCCAAGATGAAGGATATGCCCAAGGAGATGGGCGGGTCGGGCGAGACAGTCCCGGAATAGCCAAACCTTGGCACTTGCGACCTTCGCCAACCCTGCAAGAGGAATCCAAGCATGAGACCCGTTGCTGCAAGCTTGATCACAACCGCATCCTTAGTCACGTTTATTTCGGGTTTCGCTTCCGCTTATACCGGAGTCGGGGATGTTCCGGAAAACCTCAAGGTGCCGGCAACACAGACGCTGGCTGTGGCCGCGCAAGCCCGCGGTGTGCAGATTTATGAATGCGGCGTCAACAAGGCCGATCCGGCGCGCTTCGAGTGGATCTTCAAGGCTCCGGAGGCGGAACTGTTCGACCAGGCTGGAAACAGGATCGGCAAGCACTACGCGGGCCCTACGTGGGAATCCGACGACGGCAGCAAGGTGGTCGGTGCTGCCAAAGCACGCGACGATGGCCCCGACGCCAATGCGATTCCCTGGCTGTTGCTGAGCGCAACGTCCGCGGAAGGAAACGGCATCTTCGGCAAAATCCAGAACGTCCAACGGGTGAAAACCGCCGGCGGAAAGGCGCCTGCCGATGAGTGCAATCAAGCGCTGCTGGGCAAGGTCGCACGAGTGAACTATCGCGCGACATATAACTTCTATGTGGCGAGGCCTTGAGCGTTGCTGGCCCGGGCGTCCGCTCACCCACCAGGAGGACTGACGTCGCGCCCGCCGCTATCGCGCGAGCGCGGCGGGCTGGCGCCTCCTATCAAAACCCAGGCGCTCGCCGCGCTCGCCAGCGCGAGCGCAGCGCAAATCAGCATGATCGCCCGGAAACCGTAGACGAACCCTTCGGCGATCGCCTGTCTTGCCGACGCCTTGTCACCGGCATCGATGCTCTCCGGTAGTTCGATGGCGCCGAGCTTGTCTCGCTGGCGTTCAACTGCCTCGATCACCTGCGGCGCAACCCCAGCCTGCTCGAGTCGACTGTGCAGGCTGCGGTTGAACATCGAGGTAATGATCAGTCCGAATAGGGCAACGGTCAGCAGTGCGGCAACGCGCGATGCCGCGTTGTTGATGCCCGATGCCGAGCCGGAAAAACTGGCGTCGACCGAGTTCATCACCGTCGTCGTCAGCGGCGCAACGCTGATCGACATCCCCAGGCCGAGGACCACCACCGCCGGCAAGAAAGTGAGCCAGTAACTGCCGCCGACGCCGGGGATGGCGAACAGGGCAAAACCGCCGGCCGCGATCGCCGGACCGATGACCAGCGGTAGCTTCGCTCCGAAACGGTCGACCAGGCCCCCCGACCATCGCGACAGGATCGACAGCAGCAGAATCAACGGGAGCATCGCGGCGCCGGCGGCGGTCGTCGAGTAACCCTGCACCTGGATCAGGTTCAGCGGGACGAAAAAGAGACTTCCGCCGAGCGCCCCGTAGAGCAGGAATGTGAGGAGGTTGGCTCCGGTGAAAGTGCTCGAGCGAAACAGTCGAGTCGGCATCATCGGCGATTCCTGGCGAATTTCTACCGCGATAAAAGCCGCCAGCGCCGCGATGCCCATCAGCAGCGAAGCCAGGATGCGCGGCTGCGACCAACCCGCGTTCGATGATTCGATGAGGGCGTAAACGACGCCGCCCAGGCCCAGCGTCACCAGCAGAGCCCCCGGCCAGTCGAGCTTTCCCTGGGCCTCGGCATTGCGGCTTTCGGGCACGTGCCTCAGAGCGATGGCGATCACCGCTGCGGCCAAAGGCAGATTGATGAAGAAAACCGCGCGCCACGACAGGTGATCGATCAACCAGCCGCCTAGCACCGGCCCGAGTGCGGCGGTAATAGCCGTGGCGCCGGACCAGGTGCCGATGGCCTTGCCGCGATCATGTTCGGCAAACGACGCACTGATGATCGCCAGACTCCCGGGAACCAGCAATGCGCCGCCGATGCCTTGCACAGCGCGAGCGATAATGAGCTCGCGCACGTTGCCGGCGAGTCCGCATCCGAGGGAGGAAAAGGCGAATAGCGCCACCCCGAGCAGAAACACGCGGCGTCGCCCGAAGCGGTCGCCCGCCGCGCCGCCGACGAGCAACAGCGCCGCGAGGAACAATGCGTAGGCTTCGATCACCCATTGCACGTCGACGAGGCTGGCGTTCAGTTGCTGCTGCAGCGCTGGCAGAGCGACATTGACGACCGTTCCATCGATGAACGCCATGCTCGAGGCGAGGATCGTTGTCGCCAGAATCCATGGTGCGGCAGAAGGTGCGCAGGGCGACTCGCACGGCGAGGCCCGAATGACGCCGGTGTCGGAGGGCGGTGTCGTGAATCCGGTCATTGCGCCTTAAGCCGGAGCGAAACTGTGCCTTGATGTTGCTCGGTCATGGCGCCGGCGCGGATCCGCGAGCGCTGCCGGTCTCGTCCTTGCGGCTTATTTCGCCAGCGCCGCCTCGACCGCATCGAACAGCGCGCTCAGGCCGAAAGATACGTCCTGAATCCTGCCGTTGAGAAAGAACGTCGGAGTAGCGCGGACGCCGCTGTCACGGCCGCTCTGCATGTGCTCTCGCACGCGTTGCAGGTAGACGTGATCATCCATTTCGAGGTCGTAGCGCCCCAGGTCGAGCTGCAGCCGCTCGGCATAGCCGCGCAACTGGTGCGGCTTCAAGTGAGCCTGGTTGGCGAACAACAGATCATGCATTGGCCAGAACTTTCCCTGGCCGCCCGCACATTCGGCCGCCTCCGCGGCGTGCAGGGCGTGCGGGTGGACTTCTTCCAGCGGAAAATTGCGAAAGATGAAGCGGATGCGTCCGGTGAATCGCTCGAGCAAAAGCTTGATCACCGGAGCGGCTTGCTTGCAGTTCGGGCATTCGAAATCCCCGTACTCGATGAGCGTAACCGACGCATGCGCCGGACCGATCGCGTGATCGGAAGCATTTGGCGGAACGGTCAGGTCAGACACGTGAGTACGGATCGATGTGCGCGCCAATATTAACGCACGGCAGCGCCGGCAAACCGTCGTGAACCGATAAATAGCGTCGGCATGCTGTCCGTCTCCTTCACGCGGCGACGGCGGCGCGTGTAACCGAGCCCTCGCGAATCGGCAAATTGATCAGCGCCGCCGCTGCAGCCAGCGCCATGTCCGCGTACCACATCCATAGATAATTGCCGGATTGGGCGATTGCGATCCCGCCGAGATACGCGCCGAGAAAGCCGCCGATCTGGTGCGAAAGCAAGGTAAGCCCGAACAGCGTGGCCAGATACCGGATGCCGAAAAGCTTGCCTACGATCGCCGCCGTCGGCGGCACGGTGGCCAGCCAGGTCAGACCCAGGCCCACGGCAAAGACGTAGAACGTCCACTCGGTCTTTGGCGCCAACAAGTACCACCCGATCAGCAGAGCGCGTGAGCCGTACATTAGCGCGAGAATGTATTTGCTGCGGAAGCGCGCGGTGCCCGAGCCGGCAAGCAGGCTGCCGACGATGTTGGCGAGGCCGATCAGCGCAAGCGACCAGCTGGCGACCGAGGGCGGCAGTCCGCAGAGGTTGACCTCGCCCGGCAAATGCGTGACCAGAAACGCGATGTGAAATCCACAGGTGAAAAATCCCGCGTGGAGCAGCAGGTAGCTGCGGTCGCGCATCGCGTGGCGGACGGCGTTCCACGGCGCGGACCCGCCGGCGGCTTGGTGATGCACCGGCGCCGACGGGCTGACCACCCGGGCCAGGGGCAGGGCGCCCAGCGTGATCACCGCGAGCGACCACATCGCGCCCATCCATCCCAGCGCCTGGATCAACGCTTGCGAGATCGGCGCGAAAACAAATTGGCCGAACGAGCCGCCGGCGTTGATGATGCCGGACGCCTTGCCGCGCTTGTCTTCGGTCAGTTGGCGGGCCGCGGCGCCGATCAGCACCGAAAAGCTGCCGGCCCCCGAACCGATCGCCGACAACAGCCCGAGAGAAACGATGAGTCCAAAGCCGGACGTCATGAACGGAGTCAGGGCAGTGCCGATCGAAAGCACGACCAATCCGGCGACCAATACCTTGCCGGGACCGTATCGATCCGCGACCGCACCGGCCACCGGCTGGACCGCGCCCCAAACGAATTGGCCGACCGCGAGTGCCAGGCTGATCGTCGTAATGCCCAGGCCGGTCGAACTGTTCAACGGCGAGACGAACAGACCGAGCGATTGCCGCGCGCCCATCGTGACCATCAGCATCGCGGCGGCTGCGAGCGTGACGATCCACGCGTTGCGCGGAGTGGCCGGGCGGGTCGTGGTCGTCATGCCTAGACTCTCATGCTCTGGTTCCTTTGCGTTGCGCCGAGCAGCAGGCCGCGGCTAGCGCAGATACGCCAGCAGCGGTGATCCTACCTGACGTTTCACCAGCGCACTTTCTGCGGCACGGGCCTCGGCGGGCTCGAGATCCACGAGCCACGTGATCTCGCCGCCGGTCAGAGTGGCGATCGCAACACCGTCGCGATAGAGCACGCGGTTGTTCAATAGTGCCGGCACCTTCGCGCCCGGTGCGATCACTCCGACCAGATTCAACGGATCGGCGCCGCTGACGGACACCAGGATGCCGGAGCTGTCCGCGCGCCGCGTATCGCGCAACATCGTTATCGCTTCGGGAAGTGCAAACTGCTCGCCCGATGACCCGGCGACAAAGCGCCCGCCGCGAATGTCGCCGCGTGCCTCCAGCCGTCGCAACACGCGCAGCATGTCGCGCCATGCGGGCAACCATGCCGCTTCCCGTTGCAACAGGCGCCAGAAAACCACGCCATAGCGGCGAAGAAGCGCGTGGACGATGTGCTCGACCATATCCTGGTCGGGCTCGTAATAAGCGCGCTTGGTTGCGGCGTCGGGTGGCGTCCGCTTCACCAGAGACCATCGACCCGCCTCTTCGATGCCGAACAAGGGCGAGCGCCGGTGGCGTTTTGCCTTGCCCAGCGGCTTGCGCTTTTCCGAGGGTGTCAGCAGCGCGCGCAAGCCGGCGAAGCTGTCCGATGCGACCAGCCCCGCCGCGACCAGCTCGGCCAGCGCGTCTTCCACCTGCGTGCGCAACAGGCCGGTGGCCTGAACGATCTCGTCGTAGAACGAGGCGCCATGCGAGCGCAAGGTCTCGACGACGGCTCTGGCGCGCGAGCCCAACTCGTCGATGTTGATGACAGGGGGCGGCGCCGCGCGGGTCCACAGCGGCGCGCTGCGGCGAGGAAGCAGGGTGACCGGGGTCGTGCGGATCGGCCCCCGGCCGCCTGCCACCGGATTCGCGGTATGGCTCAAACGCGTCCAGACGACACGGCCGGAAAGACACAAGTCGTCGAGCCACGTGAACTCGTAGTCCTCGAGACGCGCCGGAAGAATCTCGGATTCCCAAGCCGCCGCCGGCGCCTCGAAGCCCTGCAGCTGCGCGATGACCGCATCGAGCGCGTCGGGTCCCTGCCGCTGCTCGTTCGGGACGACATGCTGCCAGCGGAACAGAAAGCGAAGAAAATCCTTGCTCGAAACAGGCTCGATCTCCTGCCGCAGCCGCTTGACCGTATAGCGGTGAATGCGCGCGAGCAGCGCGCGATCGCACCATTCGGTCTCTGCCGCGCCGGGCGTGTACGAGCCGCTCATGATCGAGCCTTCGGCGATGAGCCTGGCCAGCGCGCCCTCGATCTCGTCGCGAGGCAGACTCAACGAGTCGGCAATCGCGCTGGTCGTGACGGGCCCGAGACCTTCCAGCCGGCTGCGGACGATTTCGGTCAGCGCATCGTCGCGAGTCCACGTGCGCTCTCTGAACTCCGCGGGTGCTTCGATCGGCGGCGCAAGACGCGCGTTCGGATGCACGTGGTGGAATTGCGGCAAGCGCTCCGCCGCGACCCACATCGATCGTGCGTCGGCCGCTCTACGGCCATCTTCAGCGCCCGGCCAAACGCAGGTGGCGCGGCGCTCAAGTGCAAGCGAATCGAGCAGTCCGCGCCACGACGGCTGCCGATCGACCTCGTCCGGCGTCACAAACCCCAGACCGAGCAGCGCATCGTGCAGCTCGTCTATATTCTTCGCCTCAGGCCAGGCTTCGGCGCGAACTCGCTCGATCGCAGCCACATCGAGACGGCCCAGATCGGCCGCGCTGGCGTCGTCGAGCCAGCGCCGGCCCATCACCGCCTGCGCGCGCCGCTCTTCCAGCGGCGCATCGTCGAGGTACGCGTACGGGCGGGCCGTGAGGATCTCCAGCGCCAGCGGCGAGGGCTCGGTCAGGTCCCGCGCGATTACTGCGACCCGGCCCGTCTCGATGTCGGCAAGCAAGCGTTCCAGACCTTCGACGTCCATTGCTTCGTACAGGCAGTCGTGCACCGCCTGCGTCACCAGCGGATGGTCGGGGATTTCACGCGGACCGGAGAGATTCTCGGCACAGGCGATCTGATCGGGGAATACCGCCGCCATCAGATCCTCCGCGCGCATCCGCTGCAACGGCGCAGGCACCTTCTTGCCGCCTTGAAAGCGCGGGAGCGCCAGCGACGTTCCGGCGATCCAGCGCCAGCGCGCGCCGAACATCGGCGCATCGAGCATCGCCTGAACGAGGAGGGGCCGCACGGTCTTGGCGTTGAGATAGTGCGCCACGCTTTCCAGCGGGAAACTGTGGCTGGTCGACAACGACAACACGATCGAGTCTTCGGTGGCGGCCGCCTGCAGCTCGAAGTTGAACCTTGCGCAAAAGCGCTTGCGCAGCGCGAGTCCCCAGGCGCGGTTGATCCGGCTGCCGAACGGCGAATGGATCACCAGCTGCATTCCGCCCGACTCGTCGAAAAAGCGCTCGAAGACGACCGTTTTCTGCGTCGGCAGCGTACCGAGCGCCGCGTGCGCCGAGGCAAGATAGTCGACCAACTGTCCCGCGGACTGCTCTGACAGGCCGATGTCTTGCACGACCTGCTCGAACGCGCTCTGCTTGTCGCCTTGTCCGTTCAGCCGCCCGGCAATGTTCTCGCGCAAACGCGACACCGCATGCGACAGTTCGTCGGTGCGCGCGGGCGCCTCGCCCAGCCAGAACGGAATCGTCGGCGGTTGCCCGTGCGCATCGTCGACCCGCACGCGGCCGGCCTCGATGCGCAAGATGCGATACGAGCTGTTGCCCAACTGAAAGATGTCGCCGGCGAGACTTTCGACGGCGAAGTCTTCGTTGACGGTGCCGACGATCTGCCCTGCAGGCTCGAGCACGACCTCGTAATCGGCATTGTCCGGAATTGCGCCGCCCGAGGTCAGCGCAGTCAGGCGAGCGCCGCGCCGGCCGCGTAGCACGCCATTGACCGCGTCGCGATGCACGTAAGCGGCGCGGTGTCCCCGCCGCGTACTGAAGCCTTCAGCTAGCGTGCGCACGACGGCCAGAAACTCGTCGCGTGTCAGCGTTGCGTACGGATAGGCGCGACGCACGAGCTCGAACAGGGCGTCCTCCTTCCACTCCTGGGCCGCGACCTCGGCGACAATCTGCTGCGAGAGGACGTCCAGCGGCTTGGGCGGAATGATCAGCCTGTCGAGCTCGCCGCGGCGGACCGCGTCGAGCAGCGCTGCGCACTCGACCAATTCGTCTCGCGACTGCGGAAAAATGCGCGCCTTGGGCACGCCGCCGACCTGGTGGCTCGCGCGTCCGGCGCGCTGCAGAAATGTCGCGATCGATCGCGGCGAGCCGAGCTGGCACACCAGCTCGACATCGCCGATATCGATGCCCAGCTCGAGCGAAGCGGTGGCGACCAGCACCTTCAGCTCGCCGCGCTTCAGGCGCTGCTCGGCTTTGAGGCGCAATTCCTTCGCCATGCTGCCGTGGTGCGCGGTGACGTGCTCACTGCCGAGCAGCTCGGACAGGTGGCGCGCGGCACGCTCGGCCATCCGGCGCGTGTTGACGAAGATCAGCGTCGTTCTGTGCGCGAGAGCAAGGTCGGCCAGCCGCCTGTAGACCTGTTGCCACACTTCGTTCGACATGACCGCCTCGAGCGGCGAGGACGGCACCTCGATGGCGAGATCGCGCGCACGGATATGGCCGGCATCGACGATCACGCAATCGTTGCGCTTGTCCTTGCGTTCGCCGACCAGAAAGCGGGCGATCTCCTCGATCGGCTTCTGCGTCGCCGACAAGCCGATGCGTGCCGGCGGTCGTGCCGTCAGTGCCGCCAGACGCTCGAGCGACAACGCGAGATGGCTGCCGCGCTTGTTGCCCGCGAGCGCATGGATCTCGTCGACAATGACCGTTCGAGTCGTCGCCAGCATTTTCCGGCCCGACTCGGAGCCGAGCAGCACGTAAAGCGATTCGGGCGTCGTGACGACGATATGCGGCGGGCGCTTGCGCATGCCGGCGCGCTCGGCTTGCGGCGTGTCGCCGGTGCGGACCAGGGTGCGGATCTCGACATCGGGCAAATCGAGCGCTTTGAGCTCCTCGCGGATACCGGCGAGCGGCAGCGACAAATTCTTCTGGATATCGTTGGACAGCGCTTTCAGCGGCGAAACGTAAACGACCAGCGTCTCGTCCGGCAGCGGCGCCTCGACGCCGCGGCGGACCAGGCTGTCGATCGCGGCGAGGAAGGCGGCCAGCGTCTTGCCGGACCCGGTCGGCGCGGCGACCAGGACATTGCGGCCGGCCTGAATTGCCGGCCAAGCCCCTGCCTGCGCCTCGGTCGGGGTTGTAAAGTGCTTGTGGAACCAGCGGTCGACAGCCGGGTGAAACGAAGCGGTTTTCTTCACGGGAGAAGGGCGGCCACGGCGGGAGCTACAACTACATAAGATAGGGGATAAACGAAAAAGTGCAAGCCCAAAACGGTCGACGGGCGATCCAAGGCGAAGCCTCGGGTCAGTCGGCGCAGCTATCGGCGTGGCGCCGACTCGCCGTGGCGCCGTCGATCAGCGTACCGTCGGGTCGTCTCCGCTTCCGGTACGGGTCAGACAGGCACGTACGCGCGCGGCGAGCTGCGGGATCGAAAACGGCTTGGTCAGGAAGTCGGTCGCCCCGTACTCGAACCCGGCGCGCGTAGTGCTCTCGTCGTCGATCCCGGTCAGCACGATCACGGGCAGCGTGGCGGTCGCCGGCTTGGAACGAAGAATCCTGAGCACCTCCATGCCCCCCTGTTTGGGCATCAACAGATCCAGCAAGACCAGATCGGGCATCGCAGCGTCGATCAGCGCGAGCGCCTCCTGGCCGCTGGACGCTTCAACAACGACGTGGCCGTCCTGGCTGAGCGCAAGGTTCGCGAGGGTGCGCAGGTCCGGCTCGTCGTCCACGACCAGGATGCGCGCGCCTCGGCTTGCGTCCCGGCCGGGCTGTGGCGTGGGCGGTGTGTCGGGCAGGTGCCGAGCGCCGTGCGGCTCGACCACCACATCGAGGCCCTCGTACGCGCAGCAGACACGAGTCGCATGACCCCGCTGCTTCGCGTAAGCACGCGCGCGATTCTCGACTTCGGCGATAAAAGCGTCGTCGTGGGCGGGATCGTGATGGGTCAGCGCCAGGTCGCGCACGCCCGCCGCCGCGGCCATATCCACGGCGTATTCGTAAGTGCTGTGACCCCAGTTCTTTTTGGACGGGTATTCCTCCGGCGTGTACTGAGCGTCGTGAATCACCATGCCGGCGCCAGCCATGAAGCGCGCGTGCCGGCGGTCCCCTTCGTGCGCGATGTCTTCGGCCCCGAAGTGGGCGCGGCTGTCGTGCGAGGACGTTTCGGAAAACGGCTCGTGGTCGCACAGGTAGACGAGGACCGCATCGTCGGCCTCGATGCGGTAGCCCAGGGTCATTGCCGGATGATGCAGGTATTGCGCGATGACGCGCACGCCGTTCATTTCGTGCGTTCCTTCTTCGAGCTCGCGGAAGGTGATGCTTGCCGGAAGCTGGCCGATCTCGACCGGAAAATAGGTGAATTCCATCTGACCGGTAAGCACTTCGCGCAACGAACGCGCGCTGCCTTCCGGACCGCACACCGTAATCCGGTTGCCGGCGACGAACAGCGGTACGAAGAAGGGGAAGCCCTGGATATGATCCCAGTGCGTGTGGCTGAGCAGGATCGTCGCGGTGATCGGCCCCGCCCCGCGCGCCATCATCTCGGCGCCGAGCGCGCGGGCGCCGGTCCCGCAATCAAGGATGAAGCTCGCCCCGGCGTTGGTCGTCACTTCCACGCACGACGTGTTGCCGCCGAATCGGACCGTGCCCGGGCCCGGCGTCGCAATCGATCCCCGGGTACCCCAGAAGCGTACGCGCACGCGTTTCTCCCGTGTTTCCTAATCGTATTCTACGTCAAGGCCGTCAGGAAGGCGCCTTTACCCGGCGTGCACCGTGCGATGTCGTGCATAGTGGATCGACCGACAGTAGAGCACGCGTTTTAGGCCGCAATCATTTGCGGAACCGGGCGCATGGACCGAATATGCACGTCGACCTCGTGTTCCTGTCGGTCGTCGGCGAGGTGAATGAAGTTGCTATCTTGCGCGACCCCATCGAGCGTCACGCTGGTCGCGCCCATCGTTTCGTCACCAACCATCTCGGTCCGCCGCACCGCGATTTGGTAGTCGGTTTCGCGATAGCGGTAGCGCAATGCGAACCCGCTCCACTCCGGAGGCATGCACGGTGCGAAGCGAAGATTATCCCCTTCCAGCTTGATGCCGAGCAGCGCTTCCACGACCAGGCGGTACATCCAGCCGGCCGAGCCCGTGTACCAGGTCCAACCGCCGCGGCCCGTGTGCGGCGCCAGCGCGTACACGTCGGCGGCTACGACGTAGGGTTCCACCTTATAGACGGCAACGCCCTCGGGCGTTCGAGCATGGTTCAGCGGGTTGATCATCTGCGTCAACTCCCAGGCACGGGCATTGTCGCCCAGCGACGCGAACGCCATCGCGGTCCAGATCGCGCCATGCGTGTACTGGCCGCCATTCTCCCGTACGCCCGGCACGTAGCCGCGAATGTATCCCGGCTCGAGATCGGACGTGTCGAACGGCGGATCGAGAAGCTGGATCAACGCGTAGTCGCGACGAACCAGGCGCGCATTGACCGCGTTCATCGCAACACGCGAGCGCGCGGCATCCCCTGCACCGGAAAGCACCGCCCAGCTCTGGGCCACCGAATCGATTTGACACTCGGCGTTGGCAATCGAACCCAGCGGCGAGCCGTCGTCGAAGTACGCACGGCGATACCACTCGCCATCCCAGCCGTTCTTCTCGATCTGTTGTCGCAGCTGTAGCACTTCCGTATCGCAACGGTAGGCGAACGAAGAATCGTTGCGCAGGCGCGCCACTTTGGCGAATTCTCCCAAAACGTGACAGAGGAAAAAGCCAAGCCATACGCTCTCGCCTTTGCCGTGCCTGCCGACGAGGTTCATCCCGTCGTTCCAGTCGCCCGATCCGATCAGCGGCAATCCGTGCGCGCCGAATCTCAAGCCATGCAGAAGCGCCTGCACGCAGTGCTCATAGATAGTCGCGCGGCGGTCGGACCGGCCGGGCAGGTCGTAGTACGAGTCGTCCTCCGCATTCACTGGCCGGCCGTCGAGATAGCGCGCGGTTTCGTCGAGAATCGACAGGTCGCCACTGGCCACGATGTAGCGGGATGTCGCGAGAGGCAGCCAAAGATAATCGTCCGAGCAGTGCGTGCGCACGCCCCGGCCCGACCCCGGATGCCACCAGTGCTGGACGTCGCCTTCGATGAATTGGCGACTCGCGCAAAGCGTAATCTGATCGCGCAGCAGCTCCGGTTTGGTGTGCACCAGCGCCATGGCGTCCTGCAACTGGTCGCGGAACCCGTAGGCTCCGCCGGACTGGTAGAAGCCGCTGCGTCCCCAAAGCCGGCACGCGATCGTTTGGTACATCAGCCAGCCATTGGTCAGCACGTTGAGCGCGATATCGGGCGTATCGATCTGCACGGCCGTGAGCGTGTGTCGCCAGTGCTCGATCACGCCGCTGAGCGCATCTGCGGCGGCTGCGGATCCGCGGAATCGCTGTACCAACATGCTGGTCGCATCGGTGTTGCTAGCAGCGCCGAGCCTGAAAACCGTCTCGCGATGCTGTCCGCTGGCCAGGGCGAACGTGACCTGCATCGCGGCGCACGGATCCAGCCCGGCGCCGGTTTTGCCGGAGAGCCGCACCCGATGCAAGGCCGCGGGGTCGCGGAGCGTGCCATTGCGGCCGAGGAACTCGGCGCGAGAGCCGGTCACCGTTCGCGTTGGTTCGTCGACGTCGAAGAACGCCACACAGTCAGAGAACTCGCTGTTGTAGGCGTTGCGCCCATAGAAAGCGCCATTCCGGGCATCGACTTGGGTCGACACGTGCATCGCGGACTTTGCGCGGACGTCCCCAAGAACCCACTCGACGTAACCGACGACGGATATTTGTCGCATGCGGCCCGAGTCGTTATGCACCTTCAAACTAAAAAACTTGACCGCGGCATCGAGCGCCACGAAAACGGTGAGCTCCGAGCGAATCCCATCTTCCGTGTGTTCGAAAACGCTGTAGCCGAATCCGTGCCGGGTGACGTAAGGACCCAACCCAGGGCAGGGCAAGGAAGTCGCTGACCAGAAACGCCCGGTTTCTTCATCGCGCAGGTAGATCGCCTCTCCGCTCGGATCGCTCACCGGATCGTTATGCCAGGGCGTGAGCCTGAACAAGTGAGCGTTCTCGCTCCACGTGTAGCCGAGCCCGCTTTCTGAAACGACGGTGCCGAACCGGGAGTTCGCAATGACATTCACCCACGGAGTGGGCGTCGTTTTTCCCGCGCCGGGTGCAATGACGTATTCACGTCCGTCCGGCGAGAATCCCCCGATTCCATTGAAGAGGATCAGGTCGTCTCGTTGCGCTGCGACTTCGCCGGGGCCCTGCGACCGGTAGGCATGGGTTGGAGCAAGCCGCGGAATTCGCATCTCGGCGGGAACGCGACGGTTGATCTGGTCGGCCAGGGTTCCGCGGCTGTCCACGATGATCGCGCGTGCTACCGATTCGAAAAGCATACGGTCCTCGGAGGAAATCTGCTCCGCATGGCGCACGAAGATGCCTCCAGGTCGATCGACGAAGCGCGCTTCGACGCCGGCGGCGATCAACCCGAGGATCTGCTCCTGCAGCCGCTGCCGGTAGACGTCGTGATCCTCGTTCCAGATGACCAGGTCGACAGACAGTCCCTTCAGCCGCCAGTAGGCATGCGCCTGCACGAGTTGGCGCACGAGATCGATGTTGCCCGCAGTGGATATTTGCAGCAATACGATCGGCAAGTCGCCGGAAATCGCGTAGCCCCACAGCCCGGATTGACCGCGACGGTTCCTGACCAGCACCCCCGCGGCTGCACGCAACGATGCGTTGGCATAGATGACCGAACTGGCAAGGCGCCCATAGAGTTGAGAATCGGCTTCGGTGGCGTTGAGCTGCTGCAGCACCACCTGGCTGTGCGTCCATGTCAGCTCGAACACGCGATCCACCAGACGGCGATCCTGGTATTTGTCGACCAGGCGCAATAGGCTGTCGCGCGTCTCGCTGGCGCCCGAGACCATGTCGATCGTCACCGTGGCACCGCCGTCGATGATCATTTGGTGGCGGATCGAGGCAACCGGATCCAGCACGGGGCCGGCAGTGTTAGACAGCGGGCTGGGATCGAGCATCGCGCGGGGCGCGACGACCGAACCGCCACGACCGATGAAGCGCATGCGATCCGTCTCGAACGAGATCCTGGTGCCGTCCGCGCCATGCACGGCCATCAGGTGGAACATCCAGGGAACCTGTTCCTCCTGCGAGCGTGGACGCCGGCTGCAAAGAATGGCGCGTCGCTGCGGAAGAATCTCGGTTTGCACGAACAGATTGCTGAACGCCGGATGCAGCGCGTCCGCAGCTGCCGGCGCCAGAACCAGTTCGGCGTAGCTGGTCACGTCGATCGCGCGGGCGGCGCGTGACCGGTTCGTTATGTGGACGCGCCGAACCTCGATGTCATCTTCAGGCGAAACGACGATCTCAGTATGGGTCTCCCAATCGAAATCCCTGCGGCGAAACTCTGCCCGGCCTTCGGAAAAGATGGCCTCGTAATTTTCACCCTGCTTGAGTGTCGGCTGATACGCGGTCGACCAGAACTCCTTGCTTGCGGCGTCGCGGAGGTAGCAGAACGTGCCCCAATTGTCCGAGATCCCGTCTTCGCGCCAACGGGTCAGGGCCAGATCCTTCCAGCGGCTGCTCCCACCTCCGGCATTCGTGACCATCACGTGATAGCGGCCGTTCGACAGCAACTGAACTTCCGGAATCGTCGTGTCCGGGCCGGTGAGAACGCGGACCGGCAGCGCCGGCCCCGCTCCGCCCGCATGGAGATCGGAGAGTTCGGTGGCATGAGGATGAAACAGAGCGGCCCTGGGAATGCGTTCCTGGAGAAGAAGTAAAGTCGCTTGCAATTGCGGATCCGACTCGAAGCGCTTTTGCATTGGGCGCGCCAGAAGCACGTAGGCCAGCGACAGCAAGCTCATGCCCTGGTGATGCGCCATGAACGAACGAACCACGGTGCTCGCTTCCCCGCGGCGTTGCCGCGAGGGGGTGTAATCGATCGCCTCGAACAAACCCAGCCTTCCGGCCAGTCCTCCGGCGGCCAGACGCTGCAGGTTGAGGCATGCTGCTTCGGGAGAGACCATCAGGGCGAGTGCAGACGCGTATGGCGCCACGACCAGATCCTCGGCCAGACCGCGCTTCAGGCCCAAGCCCGGAACGCCGAAGGCGCGATACTGGTAATTGAGATGGACGTCGACGGTGTTGTAGCCGGACTCCGACATTCCCCACGGCACGCCACGCTGCCTTCCATACTCAATCTGTCGCTTCACCGCCGCGACGTAGGTTTGATCGAGCAAGGTATTCTCGTAGGTCGGCATCACCAGCAGGGGCATCAGGTATTCGAACATCGACCCGCTCCATGCCAGCAGGACCGGGTCTCCACCGGCGGATGTCAGCAGGCGCCCGAGCGCAAACCAGCTTTCCTGTGGCAGCTTTCCCTGCGCGATGGCGACGAAATTGCACAGTCGCGCTTCCGATGCCAGCAAGTCGTAGCGGCTCTCGTCGACGCGGAGCTGCGCGACGTTGTATCCGATCACCAATTGCCGACGCACCTTATCGAACAGGAAGTCGTAGTCCATTGCGGCAAATCCGGAGGCCTGCAGCGCCAGCTCATCGATCGCCGCCATCCTCGTTGCGGCGCGCTGTGCACCCAGCGTGATGAGGCTTTGCAGGTTGCCGAGCGAATTTCGGTCTTCGGTGCCCGATCCGTTGATGCGAGCCTGTTCAACGATGGGCGGGGCTGCGGTGTCGAGCGCCGTCATCTCGCGAAGCGTCGGGATGCCGTTGCTGCCCGGAAGGTCGCGTGCTTGTCCCGGCGGCTGCAGGTCCAGCCACGGCGCCAAAAAAATCAGCTCGCCGCGCAAATCGTTGCACTGCCGCTCAAGGGCGCGGCCCCAGATGCAGGCTTGGCTCTCGGCGTCAGTAAGATCACTGGCGGTCAGATGAGCGACGATTGCGGCAGCGTGCGCGGCGAAGAGTTCGACCCGCCGCCATGCGTCGGCCAACGTTACCGGTCTGGCGGCAATCGTCGCCGCGAGCGCCTTTTCGAATTGCGCGACAGCGGCCACTGATGGTTGGCCGATGGCCTCGATCAGAATGGCTACCGTGTCGCCAATGCCTTCGAGCCATCGTCGATTCAGGATGGGCGCGTCGCAGAGCGCCGTGAGGCCGGGGCGCAAAGTCAGCAGATGGCCTGCGAGGTTGCCGCTGTCCACCGTCGAGACATACAGTGGAACGAGAGGCAATCGCGTTTGCGTGTCGTACCAGTTGTAAAAGTGGCCCCGATACCGTTCCAGCCCTTCCATGCTGCCCAATGCATTCGTCGTGCGTTCGATCAGCTGCCCCGCCGACAGATATCCGAAATCATGTGCGGCCAAATTGGCAAGCAATGCAAGACCCATGTTGGTCGGCGAAGTGCGGTGTGCGACGGTGACCGCCGGATGGTCCTGCACGTTGTCGGGCGGCAGCCAGTGGTCGTCCGGGCCGACGTAGGTCTCGAAATACGCCCACGTCCTGCGCGCCAGCTGGCGCAGGAAACGAGCCTGATCCGCCGAAAGCTTGGCGCTCCGTCTCAGAAGCGGGCGACTGATCCACCAGGCCATCGCGGGCGATGCCGCCCAGAGCAGCAGGATCGGCCCGGCGACGGCCAGCCCGGCGGGATTGGTGAAAGACAGGCCGATCCACGCAGCGACGGCGATCGCCGGGGCCACTGCCATCGAGCGATAGGAGGCGAAGAGGTCGGTGCGGTCGACTCTTTCCAACGCGCGATCGACTTCGCTCGACGTATTCCATTCCAACAGGCTCCGGCGGGTGATCAATATGCGCCAGATCGTGCGGACTATCGCATCGAGACAGAAGAAGGCTTCATACGGCAGAAACGCGAGTGACAGCACGGCCTGCGCGATCAGTCGTCGCGCAGCGCGCGCGACCGCGGCCAGATGTTGTCGGAATGGCACCTCAGCCGGCTTGTCGACCAAGTCGGAAAGCGAGGCAATGACGGCAGGCGCGACGAGGATCGCGACGACGACTGCGGTCCAGAACCAGGCGACCGCCAACACGCTCCATCCGATCAGCAGCAGCAATGCGAGCGCGGCTGGGACAAGGCTGCGTCGCAGGTTGTCGAATATCTTCCACTGCGACAGCATCGAAAGCGGATTGCGCTCGAGGCGTCCGTCCGGGCCCTGCACGTGCCGCCGGAGCCACCCGACAAGCTGCCAGTCGCCGCGGATCCAGCGACGCCGGCGGGCCACGTCGGCGCTGTAGCGCGCGGGAAACTCTTCGTACAGCTCGGCGTCGCTGAGCAGTCCGGCGCGCGTGTAGCATCCTTCCAAGAGATCGTGACTCAGAATGCGGTTTGCGGGAAAGCGTCCGTTGAGCGCGCGTTCGAAGGCGTCGACGTCGTAAATGCCTTTGCCGATAAACGAGCCTTCGTCGAAAAGGTCCTGGTACACGTCCGAAACCGTGCGCGTGTACTGGTCGGTCCCGGGCTCGCCACCGTAAAGGCGTGCGTACCGCGATCGGTTGGTGCCCGGCAGGCTGACCGAGACGCGCGGCTGGAGAATCCCATGCCCTGATGTCACGACCTCCCGGGCTGCGTCCTTGCCAGTCTCGCTGAAACAGGCCGCATTCAACGGATGCGCGATGGCGCCGACAAATTGGCGCGCAGCGTCGCGCGGCAGCTGCGTATCCGTATCGAGCGTGATGACGTACCGCACTTGCGAGAGGATGGCTGTTGCGCCGACGATCAGCGAAAACCCGTCGCGCTGGCCGCTGCGCAACAGCGAATTCAGGTCACCTAGCTTGCCGCGCTTGCGTTCCTCGCCCATCCAGATCTTCGCCATCGCATTCCAGCGTCGGGGGCGGTGAAACAGGTAGAACGGGCTACCGTTCCCGGAGTCCGTATCGGCTTCGCTGGCGCGGGCGTCCGTATCCGGAACTGTGTCCGGACAATTTTCGCTGCCGTCCAGGGCTCCCGACGCGTGGGTCTCGTGCCCATATTTTTGATTAAGCTCATTGATCCGTTCCTCTGCCAGCGCGAGCAAATGTGCGTCGGTGCCGAGCGACTCAGTGCTTGCGTCCGGAAAATCGGTCAGCAAGCCGAAATGCAAATGGCTGTCGCGATTGGCCAGGAATCGCACTTCGAGCGCTTCGACCAGATCCTCGACATTGGCAGCACCGGTGAGCATCGTCGGAACGATGACAAGCGTTCGCGCGTCAGCGGGAATGCCTAAGGAGAGGTCCATTCGTGGCAGCGGGTGGGGCGCCACCAGCAAGGTCGCGATCCAGTTGACGGTCGTTACCGCTAGCTGACTGGTGACCAGCAGCGAAAGCACGACGACCACCGCCAGAACTTCGCCGCTTACTCCGACAGTGGTGGCGTTGGCAACCAGGCCTGCGGCGAGAATGCCTGTGATCGCTGCGATGGCACCGAGAAACAAGGGCAGGGGGAATCGGGTTCCGAGCCGTCTCAACGCAGCGAGCGTCGAGACGTGAACTGCCGCGGCTCGTTCGAGTTCGAATAGGCCGCTGTCGATCAGATAGAAGCCGACGTGGGCGGTACGATCCGCCGTGCCCCTGGCGACGGCGCGCGCTGACGCCAGCTCGATTGCCTTCGCGGCCACCTCGGCCTCTGGCAGGCCACCCTGCTTCGCGATCCGCTCGGTTGCGTGGCGATAGCGGTCGCGCGTCGCGAACTCCATCGAGGCATAGACGCCGGGAGGGTCCCGACGCAAAATTCCTTCGACGACGCTGATGGCTTCGACAAAGTCGCGCCAGTCGATTGCACTGAGGAAACGAAGGCTGCTGATGCTGTTGCTGACCGTCACCTGATCCGAAGCCTGTTGCTGATTCGCCGCCTGCACCAGCTGTTCGATCGTCAGGTGGGATTCGCCGAGCCGTTGTTCGATCCATGTCAAGGCGAGCGCCAACGCCGCGCTCTGGCCCTGCAGGCGTCTCGCGAGCTCGGCCACGAACGCGCTCACCATCGGGGGCGACGAGCGCGCCATGTCGGCAATGACCAGGATCAGGCTCTTTGGATCGCGTTCGGCCGTCTCCATCATCCGGTCGGCCCAGGTGTTCGCCAGATCGCGATCGGCGATGCCGGCGGAAATCCGGACCGCGACGCGACGCAGGTTCTCGATCAAGGCGAGTCGCAGCATGATCGGAATGGCCCACAGCTCGCCAAGCTTGAGCGTCGTAATCGATTGGTAGGCGGTTACAAAGCGCCTCAGGCTATCGGCATCGACCCGGCCATCGCCGTGCGAGATGGCCTCGAGTGCGATGTCGTACACGCGCGGCAGACCGGACGACGGCCCGAGCGCCAGGCGTGGAAGCTCCCGGCTGTATCCGCGCGGCAAGTGTCTCTTGGCGGTGCCGATCTGCTCCTCGATCAGATGGAAGTTGTCGAGCAGCCACTCGCCAGCGGGCGTAATACGCCGGTTCGTCGTTATCGCCGCAGCCAGCCGCCTGCAGGCGTCGATCAACACGCCCTCGTTCGATGCCAATCGCGAGAGAAGCTGGTCCCGCGCTCTACCCGGAGTCACCCGATGCGCGGTCGCGAGCGTCTTGCCGTGACGTTCCATCTGATCGGCGCTGAACAATTCCGATCGGAGCGGCAACTCTTCGAGGGACGGCTTGTGCGACAAACCGCTGTTGCGCAGACGTCCGCGGAACTGGGTCAGATGCCCGAGAATCGACGTGCCACTCGTCATCGATATCGTCTTGCCATCGGGTCAATCGCCGAGCAATTCGGCCATCGGGTGCAGCTGCTCCACGTGTTGCGACACGACCTTGACGATGACGATGATCGGAATGCTGAGCAGCATTCCCCAGACGCCCCAGAGCCATCCCCAGAATAACAGCGAAATGAACACAGCTGCGGAATTCATATGGGCGATCCTGCCGGTCATCCAGGTGGTCACGAACGTTCCGACAAGGGTAGCGATCGCGAGTGATGCGCCCGCGACCAGCAGGGCCATCGTCAGCGACTCGAACTGCAGGAAGGCGGCGATTCCCGTTGCGATGGCCGTGACCGCCGGCCCCAGGTAGGGGACGATGTGCAGCAGTCCCGCGACGGCGGCCCAGGCGGCAGGATTGTCGAGACCAATCCAGCCAAAAGCGGCCCAGCTGAGCAGCGCGACCAGCAGATTGGTCGTCAGCAGCATCAGCATGTATTTCTGGATCGAACGGTTGATGTCGTCGAGAATATTGACGGTGATCTTTCTTTTCGACAGCGACGGCCCCGTAAGCCGGACCAGCTTTCGCTTGAATGTGTCGCCACCGATCAGCAGGAAAAAAACCAGGAAGACGACCATTGCTGCCTGACCCATCGCTCCGATGGCGCCCATCGAATTCGACCACATCAGACTACCGAGCCTGAATGGCGGCTGATCGACGACGACATGAGTGGCTGGCTGACGCGTGGTAGCGGCACCGCCGGTTGCCTGAGCCGTCGCTTTTTCGACCGCTGCCGCTGCGGTTTGCATTTTCTGTATGTTGCCGCCGTGGCTGCCCTGCATGCGCGCAAACGCGCCAGACACCTTGGTCGCAGCCTCCGGCAACTGTTCGATCATCGTCTGCATTTGCCCGCGCAGCGAGTAGGTGCCGAGTGCGAGCGCACCCAATACACTTGCCATGACAACGAGCGTGCCGATGACGCGCGGGATCTTGATATGTTCGAGCCATGCGACCAGCGGATTCAACGTGTACGCAATAATGATGCCGAGCAACAGCGGTACCAGAAACGCCTGCGCCCACCAGAGGGCCAGAACCGACGCAAGGGCCGCCAGGATTCCGAGCGCTAGCCCCCGCGCATCGACCGGCAGGCGGATTTCTGGAACGGCGACCAGCGATGCGTCGACCCGGGAAGTGGCCTGTTCGGCTTGCTGGTCAGCGGTGCCGAGGGAGGCTGGAATGGCGACTGAGCTCATTGCGCATGCGGCCGGCTTGTAAACGGATGTCGATCGTGAAAGGCTGACTGGAAGCACCAGACGCGCAGATCGTGTCGAAACGATCTGGCGTCCAGTACCGGTCTTCGGCTTTCGGTTAGCGGTCTTTCTGGACCTTGAGCTTGGCGTTGACCGATTTCACGCCTTCAGTATTGCGCGCGATCTCGACAGCTTTATCCGCTTCCGCCTGGGTGTCGGTTGTCCCGCTCAGCCAGACGACGCCGTTCTTGTCGGTATCGACGCTGATGTGCTTCGCGCTGGCCGGATGCTCGGCTGCCAGTTTGCTCTTGATCTTAGTCGTGATGACCGAGTCCTTGACGAAGGTCTCGGGCTTGGAACGGTCGGTGTCTCCATCGGCCGCATAGGCCGCAACGGGTGCGAGTACCGAACCGATGACGAAGCAGGCTGTGGCAAATTTATATTTCATGTTCATTCCTCGAGAGTTATTGCGCCCTTACGGCGCGGGATTACAGGCGTCCCAGCAGGAACAGGACGATCAGGATTACGACAATGACGCCGACGATGCCGCTGGGACCGTAGCCCCAGCTGCGAGCGTGAGGCCACGTGGGCAGGACGCCGACGAGGATCAGTATCAGGACGATCAGCAGAATGGTGCCAATACTCATGACTTGCTCCTTTTGTCCGTCGAGTAACGTTCATGAGTTCCGCGGTCGCCAGCGGAGAAGCTCATCCATTGAGGGTAGCCGCCTACACCGTGCTGGTCAGTGCGGCAGCGCACTTAAAGCAAGCCATCGAGCGGAAGCATCGAAAGCATGTCGATCTGCAGCCGCTGCCAGAAAGTCACGTTCGGCTCCTGGTCGAAATCCATTCGCGCTCCGTCCTCCAATGTGCGCCAGACGAGGTGGCGTTGACCGAACCGGTCGGCATCGCTCAGGACAAGAACGTAGCTGTTCGCCGGCTGCGTGATGTCCGCGAATCGCAAGGCAATCTGGCGCGCCAGCTCCTCGCTCTCGATGATCAGCCCGATCTCCGTATTGAGGTGCAGCGAGCGCTGATCGAGGTTCATCGAACCGACGAACACTCGCTGGCGATCGAATACGAACACCTTGGCGTGCAACGCATACTGCCCGGAGCTCAGCGATCTCAATCGCGCGCCCCGAGCGACCGGCGCGCCCAGGACCGGTCGGACTTCGTACAGGTCGACGCCCTGTTCGAGCAGCGGCGCCCGGACTGCCTGGTAGCCCGAATGAACGATCGGCATGTCAGTCGACGCGAGCGAATTGGTGAGTATCCGCACGCTGACGTTGCGCTCGCGCAGGCCCTCGAGGAATTTCATCCCGGCCGGCCCCGGCACCAGGTAGGGCGATACGACGATCAGCTCGTTCTGGACCTGTTTCGCCACCTCGCCGAGCCGGTGCCGTAGCAAGCGGCCGCCTTGTTCACCGTCCTGCACCTTGGCTTTTTCCGGGCTGTCGTACACGACTTCCCCGTTGGCCCAAGCGAGCGATGACTTGCCGCCGAGCATCGCCTTGAGCGGTTCGTTGGCGGCCAAGACGCGCATGTAAGGGGGGTCGGCCTCGATCATCTTCGCATGATGCGCGGCGAGAACGTCGCGATAGTCTTCCAGGTCTTGCGCCGAGGGCTTGCCTTCGGCGAGCGCTTCGATCGGAATCGCCATCGGGC